>Ga0209169_10000146_pt1 | contig 40732 bp, 39 predicted proteins | sample HubBroMetageWRM4_FD_188346 | JGI IMG/M metagenome (GOLD analysis project Ga0209169, IMG submission 188346) | Warmed soil microbial communities from the Hubbard Brook experimental Forest, New Hampshire - Hubbard Brook CCASE Soil Metagenome WRM 4... | ecosystem: Environmental > Terrestrial > Soil...
AAAAAAGTTGACGCCAGCTTCCATACAAAGATCGATGAGACGCGTAGCCTCCGCCACATCCGTCGCACCCCAAGCGCGGAAAAACTCATTACCGCCACCAAAAGTCGCCGTGCCAAAGCACAGCACAGGGACCTTAAGACCACTTCTGCCAAGCTGTCGAAATTCCATGTAGCGTTTGACGGGCGCTGGCCTCTGATGGTCGCAAGGTTTTTTGCTTGGATCAGCCAACGGGCAATTTTCGAACCAGCTCGAAGCGTTCTTGTGCCCGCCGGCTCCCAACCGTATAGTGGACGCTTGCTCTTGCGAGCTCCTGTCTAGATCCTCTAGAAGAAAGAATGGCCCAACCCATCCCCATCGGCGTGCGTGGCGAGGCGGCTGAAACCGTCGACTTGAAGCACACGCTCGCCGCTCATCATCCCGAGCTACCGCCGGTCTATTCGACTCCCGACATGATTCGACTGATGGAAACGGCCTCTTTCCACGCGCTACAGCCCTTTTGCGACGAAGGAGAAATTACGGTGGGAATCTCGATTCACGTTGAACACCGCGCCGCCAGCGGGATCGGAATGCAAATTCGCGCCGAGGCGGAACTGGAATCCTTCGACGGTCGCTTTTACATCATGCGCGTGCGCGCCCACGATGGCGCTCAGGAAATCGGGCGCGGTACAGTCGGACGCGCGGTGGTTCACGTTCCCACTTTCCTCGAACGCATGCGCGAAAAAGCCCGCGGTGGCTAAAGCCGCCTAAAAGCTCTTGGTCATCCGTTAATCAGATTCATCATGTGTTCCGGGTAGCGCAAGCCCGAAGCCGCGCCAGAAAGGAAAACCTCACTTAGACGGCGCAAGTCCTCCGCAGTCAATTTCAAATCGACAGCGACGGCGTTTTCCTCAAGATACTTGCGCCGCTTCGTGCCGGGTATGGGGACAATGTCATCACCCTGCGCTAGCACCCATGCCAGCGCCAATTGCGATGGCTGGCATTTCTTTTCGCGTGCGATCTCTTCAACTTCCTTCACCAGATCCAGATTCTTCTGAAAGTTTTCGCCTTGGAAGCGCGGCGAGAAACGGCGAAAGTCGTCGGCCGCCAGGTCTTCGAACGTTTTGAACTGGCCAGTAAGAAAGCCTCGTCCGAGCGGACTGTAAGCGACAAAGCCGATACCGAGTTCGCGGCAGGTTGCCAGTATTTCCTCTTCTGGATCGCGCGTCCACAGCGAATACTCCGTCTGCAACGCCGCGATGGGATGCACTTTCACTGCCCGCCGAATAGTGTCTGCCGCAGCTTCTGACAAGCCGATGTAGCGGATCTTCCCTTCTTTGACCAGCTTCGCCAAAGCACCAACCGTTTCCTCAATCGGCGTATTCGGATCGACCCGATGCTGGTAGTAGAGATCGATATACTCAACACCCAGCCGCTGCAAACTTCCTTCACAAGACTTCTTCACATAGTCAGGCTTGCCGCTCACACCGCGAACATTAGGATTGCTGGGATCGCGAACAATCCCGAACTTAGTGGCCAGCACGACCTGGTCGCGCTTACCTTTAATCGCGCGTCCGACGAGTTCTTCGTTCTTGTACGGCCCGTAGACGTCCGCGGTGTCGAGGAAATTGATGCCGAGTTCGAGGGCGCGGTGAATAGTAGCGATCGATTCAGCATCATCGCGTCCAGAGTAAAACTCCGACATGCCCATGCAGCCCAGACCGAGGGCGGAAACTTTGAGACCAGAACGTCCAAGATTGCGGGTTTTCATTTAACCATTTCCTTTCGGAAATCAAAAATCAACCGCGAGAGACCTGCTGCCAAAGATTTAAGATGAGCCGCCCGCGATCCAATTCAATAGATGCGACGACATTGGCGAAGGTTCCGAAGACCAGGAGTGTGCCCACAAATTGCATCGCGTTTGCTTGATTTCACATCTTGTTACAGAGACAGAACCTTGATGCACCTATAGCCATGAATCGAGCACCCATCTGGTTCGAAAGAAAATTTGAGTTCACGTTTCCCCTGGAGCTGCATCCGAACCTGTGCGCGCGTTTGCGAGGCACGCCAGCCCGGCTGGAAGAAATCATTCGTGGTGCTGATAGTAACGTCCTGGTCACGAAGCCGGACGAAAAGTGGTCCGCCCAGGAACATGCCGGCCACCTGCTGGACCTCGAACCTTTATGGATGGCGCGGTTCGATGATTATCTAGCGGAAGAATCCCAGCTTACCGTGGCCGACCTGACCAATCGGAAGACATACGAAGCGCAGCATAACCAGCGCTCGATCAGCAGGATACTAGCCGACTTTCGAAATGCACGCATACAACTAGTGAGGCGAGCGGAGAAGATCGATCCCGCGTTTTTTGTGCGCACGATTCCCCACCCACGGCTGCAAACGCCGATGCGACTAGTGGACCATTTGTACTTTGTGGCGGAGCACGACGACCATCATCTGGCCCACATCTGGGCACTCATCAACAAGGATTGATCAAGAGAGATTGATCAAGAAGGATCGATCAACCCGAGCTAGTGCAGTACACTCATCACGCGGTGATCCGAATCAAAGGCTTCGTGCGCGCTACCACTTCGCCGATTTCAACGGCGGGAACATTGGCGGCATGAAGCGCTCGAATGACGGCTGGGGAATCATTGCCGGTAACCGAGATTAACAATCCACCAGCCGTCTGCGGATCGAAGAGGATCGTTTTCACTTCCTGGGAGATTCCGTTTTCATATTCAACCAGGCATTCGGCAAAATCCCGATTGGCTTTGAGTCCTCCCGGAATATAGCCGGCACGAATGCAATCGAACGCGCCCCCGAGCACCGGAATGTTGGCAGAGTGGAAGACTAGGCTAACGTCCGAAGCCAGCGCCATTTCGCGCGCGTGACCAATCAGCCCGAAGCCGGTCACGTCAGTCAGAGCGTGGACGGTGAAAGCGCTATTGGTGATCACTTCGGCCGCTGCTTTATTCAAAGTCGTCATCGACTTCACCGCTGCGTCGATCCAATCCTGTTTCGCGACACCCTTCTTGATTGCCGTCGAAATTACTCCCGTGCCGAGCGCCTTCGTGAACAGCAACCGGTCGCCCACCTGAGCACCTTGATTGGCCAGCAGGCGCTTAGGATGAACCACGCCAGTGACCGAATATCCAAATTTAGTTTCTTCGTCGCGGATGCTGTGACCGCCTACTATTGTGCATCCCGCCTCGATCATCTTCGACAAGCCGCCAGCCAAAATGCGCTCCAAAATTTCCAAGTCGCTTCTCTCGGGAAAGCACACAAGGGCCAACGAAGTCAGCGGCTTTCCGCCCATGGCATAGACATCGCTGAGCGCGTTGGTAGCGGCGATCTGGCCGAAAGTGTAGGGATCGTCCACAATAGGCGTGAAAAAATCGACCGTCTGCACCAGCGCCATCTCCGGCGTGAGCAGATACACACCAGCGTCGTCGGCGTGATCGAAGCCGACGAGCACATTCGGGTCCTGTTGCCGGGTTAATTTCCCCAACACTTTGTCCAGGATCGCCGGGCTTAGCTTCGACGCACACCCCCCGGCCTTTACAGTCTCGGTGAGACGAACTGCTTTTACATCAGGCATGAGGAATTGTACCGGAGTGAATCAAGTTCAGAGGTCAGAGGTTAGAGGTTAGAAGTCAGATTTCAGAGGTAAGAATCTCCAGGTTGGGTTTCACCTCTGCAATCTAACCTCTGACCTCACTTCGCGCTGACCTGCGTGATCTGCAGATCCGGATAGGCGTGGTTCCACTGGGCGGAGATGTTCTCGAAGGTCAGGCGGAAAGGTTTGCTCTGGCTTGGCGCGAGCGGCGACAGGCTAAGATCCACAGCTTCGTCATACGGTCCGCTGGTACGCAGAACGCGAATGGGAAGTTCTTCGCGTTGAGCCGTTTGGCCCATGTCGTCCTTGAATGTGACTTGCACCACGGCGTGGATGACCGTCTTATCGCCAGTGTTCGTAATGGTGCCATCGATATAGCTGACCGTAGCGCCAACAAAGTTCTGTGCCGCACTTGTCTTGAGGTCTGAGAATTTCAAATTCGCGGCATATGCTGGAGGTGCGACAGGCTTTTTCTGCTCGGCACGGAAAATCAGCGCTAGAGCGCCCACCACTACGCCGACTATAACGATCCCAACAAGAATCGGACGCAAGCTGGACTCTTGCCGCTCTGTCGTGGGATTTAGATTGGGCTGGATCAGTCCATCCATGGCGGGATTGTACTACCCTCAACTGCTTATGAATTATGACCTCGAATTGCTGCTAATGGGAGCCCACGCTGGAAGATGCTTTCGTGGCATTCGGTAATTGCCTTGAATCGGTAACGCGGTAGTTGTTGTATTCGATCGTCAGCGTGGCGCGGCCGCCGAGCCGAATGTCGCTTACAGATTCGTTGCGCCTTGGAAGCCAGAAATTTTGCACCTTCACATACTCGTGATGAATTTCATTTTTCTTGGTCCAGAATGAAGGATTCTGTGCTGGCTCTGCATCGATCCGGGTCACGGCGAAATCGGTTGCGTCGATCCACACTTTGCCGCGATAGACATACTTAGTTTTCGCCTTCGGATAAACGGCGAGCACGTATTGGCCGCCCTTGCCTGAAGCCGAGGGCTCGAAACCGACCAGGGAGATGTCGTAGTTGTCCCGGTTCAACAGCATGCGGGCGTGCTGTTCTGGGTCTGCGGCTTCTTTTTCGCTGTCCAGCAACCGTTTGAACACGCGGTCGATGATCAGCTTCGACCCGGATTGTGAAATGATTTTGAAGTTTTTCGTTGAAGGGCTGTCGTAAGTCGCCTCCACCGTCATTTCAGCATCACGGTCGCTAAGGAATCCGCGATAAGAAAGGCGATAAACGCGGGTGGACTCGCTGTGGCGTAGCGCCCGTGCACGCTCTGCATCTTTGCGGATGAGATTATCGACCACCTGGTCGACGGAAAGCGGCGCAGTAGTGATGGAAGGTGGGAGCGGGTTCGCATCAGCACCGGCCCAACAGATGCCATGCAGCGTGACTATCAGCCAGAGGAAAAGTCCGATAGAACTTCGAACTGAGCTTCGAGTCGAACCCTTAGCCGAACTCAAGACTACGCGCATACATCATCCGTAAGCGCTAGATTATCACCATCGCCAGGTAACCTCGTCCGAGCAGTGGATCGGACGGCGGAGCGGCAATTGTGTCAAAGATTCGGCACCGGATTCGGCAGCGACCATGCAAATATCACCCTCGGATGGAAATTTCACCCATGTTTGAGCAAGCGGGCTGCCGTGTCCCGGTAATATTTTCAGATACTTGCGCAAAAACGCAAAAGGGTTAGATAATTGCTCGCCCGACAGGCGAATCAAGGAGCCCTCCCCCATGTGGATCCGTGAAAGCGATACGTATGTTCAGTGGAACTGGATTGCGATCTTCTCTTACACCGCGTCATTAGCGGTCAGTTTGGTGATTTGGCGAGGTCTATTCCGGGTCGTTGAACATCTGATGAAGTAAGACTACAGCAGTTGCGGATCATAGTTACTGGTCATAGTGCAGCAGCGAGAACACATTATACTTCGCGAGCCTGTTGCGCCCCTTCAGGAAGTCGAGCTCCACGACAAACGCTAGTCCTGTGATTTCCGCGCCAAGACCGTCAGCCAACTCCGCGGTAGCGACGGCTGTCCCTCCCGTAGCCAACAGATCGTCCACGATCAGAATCCGCTGTCCTTTTTTGATCGCATCCTTGTGTACTTCCAGCGCGTTGCTACCGTATTCGAGCTCATAGCTGATCTTCAGGGTTTCGGCTGGTAATTTCCCCGGCTTTCGGACAGGAACGAAGCCCGCATTCAACCGGTACGCAAGCGCCGGTCCAAAGATAAATCCGCGGGCCTCCATGCCGAGAACCAGGTCAATCTCTTTGCCGATATAGTTTTCGGAGAGCGCATCGATCAGACGAGCGAAGCCCACTCTGTCCTTGAGCAGCGTCGTAATGTCGTAAAACAGGATGCCTTTCTTAGGAAAATCAGGCACCTCGCGGATTAGCTTTTTCAGGCCATTGCAATCGGCTGGCTTGGTCGACATCTGGCTCGACACCTTCTGGTTTGACATCAGATGCTAGGCTCCTCGAACTTGAAATGAATTGAGTCCTGCGACTGGTTCGGCTTCGGATTCGGCTACTCCATCCACCCGCGCCGCTCGCGGCCCTTCCTGCAGACGCGACTGCAATCCAGCCAGTTGCTCCGACGTTCCCATGGCCAGCACTTCGACACTGCCATCGGCATTGTTACGCACCCATCCAACAATGCCCAAGATGTGTGCCTCGCGCTCAACAAACCAGCGAAACCCGACACCCTGAACCCGCCCGCGCACCACAAAGCGGCGAGCTCGAGTGCGAGATTGATCGTTTGTGGGAGCCATCGTCTCGATGAACGTTCAATTGAAGAGGTCAAAGGCTAGATTACAGCGGTAAGAATCTTCACCAAGGATTTGCACCTCTGCAATCTGACCTCTAACCTCTGACCTTATTGCGCCCGCGACAAGTACGTACCTTCCGCCGTGTCGACTTTAATTTTTTCTCCTTCGTTGATAAACGGCGGCACCTGCACAATAAGCCCGGTTTCGGTCTTCGCCGGCTTGGTCACGCTCGACGCGGTTGCACTCTTCAAGCCCGGCTCGACTTCCATCACAGTCAACACGACAGTCTGCGGCAACTCAATGCCGACGGCCTTGCCGTCAAAAAACTCGACTTTGATCTGGAGATTCGGTGTCAGGTAATCCACCGCGTCGCCAAGTGTGTCACGTGTGAGATGGGTCTGCTCGTAGTTTTCAGTGTTCATAAAGTAGTAATCGTCCCCGTCACTGTAGAGGAACTCCATGTTCTCCTCATCCACATTGACCTTCTCGATCGGGTCAGGCGAGCGGAAGCGGTGTTCAAACATGGCGCCAGTACGCAGGTTGCGCAGCTTAGCCTGGATGAATGCGCGCAAGTTGCCGGGAGTGCGGTGCTCGACGCTGAACACGGAATGGAGATCATTGTTGTGCTTAATGATCATGCCGGGACGGAGTTGGGTCGCTGGAATCGACATTGCTGTTTTACATCTCCTTCAGTCTGCTAGGAATTCTGGGCAGCGGGGCAGGTCGCCAAGCTTTCCGCCGCACTTGGAATCAACGTTTCATTTTACACAGGCCGGGAGGGTTCTGGGAACCGGGCGTGACCTGACTAAACGCGCAATCAAGATCGCACTCATCCTGGACCTGAACGCAAGACATAAACGACCTTCGCGAAAGAACAGAGAGGCCGACCCAGTAATGTTCTTCACTGGCTCGCCGATCTGACGTGGAGATGACCCACTATGGGTCTAGAATGGAAGTGATCGCGATATGGAGGATTTCATGCGCATTGGAAAATACGAAAGTTCAGAGGGTACCGCTGGAACGGCAATCACTTTTCTACTGATCGGGCTGGGCGTCGGTGCCGCCCTTGGCCTGTTGCTGGCCCCGAAGACGGGACGGCAATTGCGGAAAGAACTACGGCGTTCTTATGATGACGCCCTAGAAACCGCTTCCGACTGGACGGAAGAAGCGAAAAGCCGTTTGGAGGATGTGGTCGAAAAAGGCGGCGACTTTGCCGACGATTTGCGGGCCAAGACCAAGCCGCTCAGCGATATGCTGCGTCGCTCATAGGATGCGCTGCCGCGACACGATACCGTTAGCAACGATATCGGCACGAATGATATCGGCACGAATGATATCCGTGCCGATGACAAGCCCGCATTTTGTCGCTTCGTATCAGGGTATCGCTTTAGCGATACCGCAAGTCGCCCAAAATCGTACGCCCCTTTAGGGGCTATCGTTCACCACTAAGGCTCATGGTTCAACCTGGCCTTCGTCCTCCAGCGTGCGCTTCTTCTTATGCACGCTGCGGACGACAACCCCCACTGAGAACCGGAAGTTGTCTTGTATCTGGTGGGGCTGCCCAGGAAACGCTGTTGCGGTTTGGAAGTAATCAGCTTTAAACCGCAAGCCGAAACGCGGATTGATTTTGTGGTCGAAACCTCCGCCGACCACCACCGCCCGGCCAGTGCCGACCTCTGTGAACTGAGTCCCAACGGCAGTAGCTTGGCCGCGCGTGCCCTGATGCCCATACAGTACCTCGCCAAACGGTGTCCAGCTTTCCCACTTATTACGACGCGAAAATTGTGCGCCGAAAATAAAGTTGTACTCTCGCGTCGCCACATCGAACGTGGGTGTAGTCTGCGGACAGAAGCCTTGCGAACACGTCGGAAATGGCGCCGGCGTGGCCGTCGGGATCTTTGAGGTTCCGAAGTATTGGCCGCCTTCCACCACGAATCCCAGCCAATGAGTCGCGTTCAGACTCAAAGAAGAGTCCCATCCATATAAACCCGCCCAATGTCCGGCGTTGAAAAGACCAGCCTCAGCGTAAGTACCTCCGCCAAAGAACTCGAGGCGCGGAAACGGCACTGCTGCCGCGGTCCCGTTCGTTTGAGCCGTTGTCGGAATCGGGACTGCCTCGGTAGGCGGAGTTTGAGCCGGAGCTTGCTGCTGAGCAGCAGGAGCCTGCGCCGGAGCCTGTGCCCAGGACATCACACATAGCGCAGCCACGCCGGCCAAAACTCCCAGGTATTTCCTCACGATTCCTCCTTAAGGAATATAGTCGCCAATGCCCTTTGTCAGTGGGCGCTGGCAGTGATTTTTTCTGACGCGTGCATAGCTGGCAGCGGCGGGTTCGAAACACCTCGACGTTCGATCCTGGCTACTGTGTGCGTGGTACTGGTTTTCCGAAAACTGTATTGTAGTGAAGCCTGATATCCCCGCAGGTTCCCTGCTCGGGCGAATAGACCACGCACGTATCAAACGGCCGCGAATAAACGTGCAGCGACACCGCGCGCTGGTTCGCTTCGCGCGGATTCACCACCCGATGCACCGGCTCCTGCGGGTCGACCGCGCACGGATTGGCCACCGTCAACTCCACCGTGTTAGATGCGACCAACTGGCATTTACCGGCGTCGTTGTCCTCAAATTCAACGTGAAAATTTTCGACCAGCAACTTACCCACTGGAGCCGCCATCCAGCAATTCTGGTCACGATGATTGTGCACCGAACTGCACTGTCCAACCTCCCAGCAAATGGCCATCACTTCGTACAGATCTGTTTTGTCGATAAGGTTGCGCGTATAGTGCTGCCGGTCCCAGGTTAAATAAGCCGAGAGGCTGGCCTCTTCAACCGGCATCTGAGCAAGCAAAGATCGGACTTCCTCTGTCTCGCCGAAGGCGGACGCTGGAAGTGATTGAAGTTCCCTTATGAGCCGGTCAATCGGGACGCGCTGCGGTTTGGTTAGTTCAGTCATAACAATACCTGCGACGAACTATTGAGTATACCGTGCCCCGCCGGTGGAGCGCCGGTGCTCCTGGAGCGACGGGCGTCTCGCCCGTCTAATATGGACGCCTGCCGGACAGGAACGCCCAACGCACCACGGTACTGGCGACTCTATACAATGAATCAAATCCATGGAATACAAGCTGACCGAATCCGAAGTCCGCGTGCTGGGCTCGCTAATCGAAAAGGACATCACTACACCGGACTACTATCCGCTGTCGCTGAACGCACTAATGAACGCCTGCAACCAGAAGTCGAATCGCGAACCGGTCATGCAGTTGGATGAGGACACGGTACGCGACGCGCTGGAAGGTCTGCAGCAGGTTCGCATGGCCGGACCAGCCCGCGGCACCGACAGCCGCGTCACCAAATACGAGCAGCGATTGCAGGAGGTCTTTAACTTCACCCGCGCGGAGACCGCAGTACTGTGCGTCCTGCTATTGCGCGGTCCGCAAACGCCAGGCGAATTGCGCGGACGCGCTGAACGCATGCACCGCTTCGAAACGCTCGACGATGTCCAAGCGGCATTGCAGAAGTTGATGCAGCGCGATCCGCCACTGGCGACGGTGTTGTTGCGACAGCCCGGAACAAAGGAATCTCGCTACGCCCATCTACTCGCCGGAGATGTGGAAGCGGATGCACCGGTGCAGGTTAACGCCGCGGCGGATCGCAACTGGGTAGATGCCGACCGCATCGCCCGGCTGGAAGAGGAAGTAACGGAACTGCGGCGAGAACTTTCGGGAGTGAAAGATCAGTTGGAAAGATTCCGAAGGCAGTTTGAGTGAATATCACCGCTGAGACGCGATGAGCACCGAGAGTTTCATCGTTTCCCCCGTTTTACCCTGTTCTCTGTGGTTAAGATTTTGGTGTTCTTCGGCGTCTCGGCGGAGAAACCTACAGCACCCGTTCCTGAGCATATCCCGCCGCACCCAGCGCCGAGATAATCTCGGCAATATGCTCCGGCCCTCTCGTCTCCATAGTAATTTCAATCGCGGTCTCACCCAGGCCCACGCCGTGGTAAGCGCGGTCGTAAGCCGTTTCAACAATATTGGCTCGATGCTCCGCCAGAATCGACGTAAGACGATTAAGTGCCCCTGGGTAATCGGGCAGATGGACACGCAAGCGCACCAGACGTCCGTCTTTCACAAGGCCGCGCTCAATGATGCGGGAGAGCAACGTTACATCAATATTTCCGCCGCATACCAGCACGGCTACTTTCTTCCCGACCAATGCCAACTTGCGGTTAACCAGAGCTGCGAGAGCCGCCGCGCCCGCCCCTTCGGCCAGAGTTTTTTCGCGCTCCAGCAACAGCAGGATGGCATTGGCGATCTCCTCTTCTTCAACCGTAACAATGTCGTCCACGTACTTCTGAACCAGCGGTAGGGTCCGGTCACCAGCTCGTCGGACAGCAATGCCGTCGGCAATGGTGGAAGCCGCCTTGAGCGTCACCGGCTTGCCCTCAGCGAGGGCAACTTTCATCGACGGTAGCCGTGAGGGCTGCACTCCAAAAACTTGAATCTTCGGATTCGACTCTTTCAGCGCGCAAGCGATGCCTCCAATCAAACCCCCACCACCGATCGGGACAACAACCGCTTCAAGGTCAGGATGCTGCTCGATCAGCTCCAGTCCAATCGTTCCCTGCCCGGCAATAACGGCGTCATCATCGAAGGCATGCACCAAGGTGAGGTGCTCGTCCCGACTGCGGCGAACGGATTCTTCAAACGCTTCGTCATAGTTGGCACCGTGCAAAATTACATCCGCGCCATAACCGCGTGTCGCCGAAACCTTGATCAGAGGCGTCGTCAAAGGCATACAAATCTGGGCCCGGATTCCGAGCTTGCCAGCGTGGTAGGCAACTCCTTGTGCGTGATTTCCAGCCGAAGCCGCGATCACGCCTCGGGCGCGTTCCTCCGTGCTGAGCGAGAGCAACTTGTTCAGCGCTCCCCGCTCCTTGAACGCTCCAGTCCGCTGCAGGTTATCCAGCTTCAAATAAACCTGGTTGGCGGTGGACGCGGAGAACGTCTCCGAGCGCGCGCAGGGCGAAAGGTAGATAGAGTTTCGAATGCGGCGCAGGGCTGACTGGATGTCATTGAGTATGATCATTTTTCGACTGCGGCTACTGACACGATGATGGCAACAATCTTACCTGACGGAACGAAGGGAGCAGCGGTAACGTGTATAGGTACTACTTCCGTAATGGCCCCTTTTTAATAGGTGCTACGCCCTTTCGAAACCTATGCAACAGTGAAAAGGCGCGTCAGAATGGGGTTTTGGAGGAGTTCATCCCCTGGGACTCATGTCTACTTCGCTTGGTACCGCAACCGCCCCTCTCCCCGTTCATCGAAAATCTTCCGCGCGGGTAGCGCTGTTTGATCTGCCCGAAGCCTCCGCACAGTTAGTAACGGAGTGTTTCCGTCAATCTGGAATCGAAACGGTTTCGATTGCGCGCGAACACGCGCAACGACTGCAACGCGAGAAGTTCGAAGCCTGCGTTCTGCCCCTGGGAGAAAACGCCGGCAGCATCATTGAATTAGCCCGCGGATCGGCTTCCAACGGCCGAATCATCATCTACGGCCTGGGCGGTACCGCGCAAGACGCGATGCGATACTCGAAATTATGTATCAACGCCGTGTTCCACGAACCGTTAGAGCGCTCAGCGGCGATGAAACTGGTGCGCTCGACTAAGATGCTGGTGCTGCACGAATTCCGACGCTACGTCCGTATCCCCGTGATGACTGAGGTCGGAATCGTGATGACCGACGGCGGCCGCATGACCGCAACCAGCCAGGAAATCAGTTCGGGCGGGATGTCGCTCAAGGCCAATCAGGCGCTGGAACCAGGAACCCCGGTCGAAGTATCGTTTTCTCTGCTTACGCTGCCGCGCGTATGGGTACGCGGAAACGTCACTTGGAAGAAACCGAACAAGACTTTTGGGATTCGATTCGACTCAACCGACGTGCGGCGACAAAAGCTGAAAGAGTGGATAGTGGGCTACCTGGACAGTTAGGCGACCGTCAGCTTCAGCCTTCAGCGAAATGCCTCTACAATATCGGGGTGAGTTCTTCTTCAGCCATGCTTGAGCCTGAGCAGCCCCCGATTCTCGAAACACGGCCATTCTCTCTGCACCAAAAATTGCTTTTGTGGCTCATCAGTTGGACCAGCTATCTGGCAATTGCGCTGATCGGTCCCACTCTCCGCTATTCAATCTCTTGGGAAGAACCGCCTTCGATGCCCGGCACAATTTATGAAAAACGGGTGATCTACTCTTTCTGGCACCGGGCAGTATTCGCCAGCGCATGGTTATGGAGGAAGGCTGGAATCGCAGTGATCGTAAGCCGCAGCTTCGACGGAGAATACATTGCTCGAACTATAGAAAAACTTGGCTTCGTCGCCGTCCGAGGATCAAGCAGCCGCGGCGGCGCAAAAGCCCTGCTCGGCTTGAAATCCCAACTGGATCAAGGCAACCTAGTCGCGTTTACGGTCGACGGTCCACGCGGCCCGAAGTACGCAGCCAAACCCGGCCCGGTGCTGCTGTCGCGTATCAGCGCTGCGCCGATGGCGGCATTCTATGTCGCGCTCAGCGATGCCTGGGTGCTGAATACGTGGGATGCGCTAACGATCCCGAAACCATTTTCAAAGGCACTGGTGCGCTTCAGCGCCAAAATGCACGTTTCGCCCGAAGCCCGCAACGCGGTAAACAATGCGGAGGACGACGAAAAGCCCGACGCGCAGATCGCGGAGTATCAAGGACAACTCCAGGCTGCGCTAGAACGTGTCACCCGCTTCGCCGAAGAACACGTCGCACAAGTCGGATCGCCGGAGTTTCCCATCATTCGCCGCTAGCGTTTGACTTTGTATCCGAGCTCCCGGTAGATTTGCTGGGCAAATGTTTTAGGTCTTTCTCAAAATTAGGTTCGCGCATAATCGTAGTCCAGCAAGAAGCTGGCGCTACGGGAAGCGGGTGAAATTCCCGCGCTGCCGCGCAACTGTAAGCGAGGACATCGCAAGCGGTCACTGGGAATGTCTGAAAGACACCCTGGGAAGGCCGATTGTAGTAACCGGATGCCGAGCGAAAGCTCGCATCCTCACTCGCAAAGCCAGGAGACCAGCGTGAACCGCCCACACAACCCTTTCGCGTGATAAAGGAGACGTGCATGCGCTGTTCCCGTAGACTTGCTGGTGTTCTTTTTCCATTGTTCCTTTGCCTGACTTTCATCTCCCTGGTGTCCATCGCTTCCGCCGAAATCAAAATCAAGGTTATCGATCCGCAAGATGCAGCCGTCGCCGGTGCGCAGGTGCAATTGCTGAAGCTAGGAAAGCCTGTGACCGTTCAAAACACGTCCGCCGAAGGACTGGTGATTTTTCGCGAAAATGCATCGAGTTCCTATCGTGTCCATGTACTAGCTCCCGGATTCGCGGAAGAGACAGCAGACCTTTCCTCAACCTCCGATGCCATCACCGTCAAGCTCCGAGTAGCGACGGCAGCGGAAACTGTGGTCGTGACCGCGACCCGCACTCCAGTTACAAGCCAGACTGCGGGCGCCGAAGTTTCAAGTTTGAGCAGCGGACAACTGGAAGTAATGCAACCAATCGCGGCCGATGATGCCATCCGTTTTCTGCCCGGCGCGGTCGTGAACACTGCCGGACAACGCGGCGGAATCTCCTCCCTGTTTGTTCGTGGCGGCGAGTCTACTTACAACAAAGTGATTGTCGATGGAGTGGCCGTCGATAATCCCGGCGAAACCTTTGACTTTGGCACTCTGCCTCTGACCCAGGCGGATCGCATTGAATTTGTGCGCGGCGCGCAGAGTACTTTATACGGCTCTGATGCCATGACCAGCGTCATCCAGGTGTGGACGCGTACCGGAAGCACCAATATCCCCGAACTCCGCTTCGGCGCCGATGGAGGAAATTTCGGAACCGCCAACGGTTATGCCTCTCTAGCCGGCGCTCACAACCGCTTCGACTATAACTTTTTTGGCAGCCAGTTCAACACCAACGGACAGGGTGTGAACAACGCTAACTCCGATTCGCTGCAAGGCGCAAACGTCGGCGCGGCGATTACCGATCAAATTGGACTACGAGTCCGTGTCCGCCACTCCAACAGCTACACCGGTGTACCCGGCGAGTGGAATTTCAACGGCGATCCGCTTCTTCAGCCCAATCCCAACGAATGGTCGCACCAGAACAATCTTCTGGGAAGCGTGGAATTGGCCGTTGCGGAGCCCTCAGGATGGCAGCACCGCTTCACCGGCTTCGACTATCTCTACCGTTATACCGACGTGAACACCAACAACATTCCCGGTAATTACTACGACGACTTTCCCGCACACGAGTACGATCACATCAATCGCGTGGGATTTGAATACCAAGGCGATTATTCCGAGCGAACCTGGGCGCACTCCACCTTCGGTTACCGCATCGAAAATGAAAACGGCACCATTGGAGATTTGCTTTACCCTCCCTCGACTTCCGGGCAGCGTTTGACTCAGGAGGCCTACTTGCAACAGCAGTTCACACTGGGCAGGCTCTCGGTAATCGCGGGCGGCCGTTTTGTTCACAACAGCGAGTACGGCAACTCGGGCCTGCCGCGCGTCGCTCTAACCCTATTGGCCTTACGCGGCGGAGAAATATTTTCTGGAACGCGCTTACGTTTTTCCTATGCTACCGGGTTCATGGAGCCTGCCCTCTATGAGACTTTCGCCAGCCTTCCCTACTACGCCCCCAACCCCGGCCTGTTACCGGTGCGGACCCGAGCCTTCGAAGCCGGTTTGCAGCAGGCATTTCTCAGAGGACGTTGGTCGCTGAATGCAACCTATTTTAATAACCTCTTCCACGATCAAATTGAGTACGGCCTGAACACCGAACCCTATGCAGGCAATCCGCCGGGCACTCTGGGCCAGTTCTTCAACGTGCAGCAATCCTTCGCTCAAGGCGCCGAATTTCAAATAGAAGGAAGGATCTGGAAGAAATTGTCGCTGAACACGGCTTACACTTATACCTCGACTGAGATACTCCAAAATCCGCTGTGTACGCCAACAAATCCCTGCTTTTACCCATACGCTCCGGGGGATCCCTTGCTCCGTCGCCCCAAGCACTCGGCAACCACTCTCCTCAGTTATCTAGGAACGCGATGGGGTGCAAATCTGGGAGGAAGTTTCGTTGGACGCCGCCCTGATTCCGATTTTGATGGCTTCAACATAGATCACGCCGCCGGCTACGCGCGCATCGACCTCGGGGGATGGTACTCAATCAACTCCCGCGTCACGGCCTACGTGAATGTCCAAAATGCCCTCAACGATCACTACAACGAGGTAGTGGGATATCCAGCTCTAACAGCGAACTTCCGTGCTGGCATGAGATTTCGAATCGGAGGAGAGTAAGGCTACCGGCGGCTGCCAGCCGTCTCTCTGGGCTCGTCGTCGGATTGAAACTCATTCGCACGAAGATCATCTCCAGCCACGGGTCTGCGCGGCGGGATCGCCAATCCTCCGCCGTTATAGCGGTGTCTTACCTCGTGGAGCTTCTGGACTTCTTTTTCTCCGAGCGGTTGCTCATTGCCGAGCAGGTGCGTGACCAACGCGATCTTCGCGAAGTGCTCTACTGTTTCCATTTTCATGTAGGCACCCTCGAGTGAGGAGCCGAACGTCACCACACCATGATTCGCCATTAGGATAGCGTCATGGCTCGGAATCAAAGGTTCAAGTGCATCGGCCAGTTCCGGCGTGCCCGGGGTCCCGTAGCGAGCCAAGGGAATCGAACCCAGTCCAACAACAACCTCACAGACCAGCGGGCGGTTCAGATCATAACCAGAAGCAGCAAACCCTGTAGCCGTCGGTGGGTGCGCATGGACGACTCCTTGCACATCGGGGCGCATGCGATAAATCAGCAGGTGCATGCCGATCTCGCTCGAAACTCGGCGCTTCCCGGCAAGTCGCTTTCCGTCCATATCCACAATGACCATATCGGAAGCGCGCATCCTGCCCTTACTGATGCAGGTAGGAGTCACCAGCAAACGGTCGTCGCCGAGACGGACAGACAGATTCCCATCGGTAGCCGCAACAAAACCGTTTTCGTACAGCATGCGGCCGAACTGCACAATCGCAAGCCGATATTGGCGGTCGCTGGACATGCAAATCCCTGACGCGGCCATGTTACAGCACGCCTCGGAAACCTTACAACCATTTAGAGAGTCAAGATGTGTAAAAACTGGTGGAGCGCCAGGCGTCCCCGTCCGGCCACTCGATACTAGATGCCGTTCGCACCACGATATGGCGTTCGGGAGCCGCGCTTAAACCCTATAATTTCCCCAATGCTCGTCTCCGACTTCCACTATGATCTGCCGCCAGAACGCATTGCGCAAAAGCCATTGCCGGACCGCGCGGGATCGCGTCTGCTGCATCTGATCCGGCAGTCCGGGAACTGGCAGGGTCAAAGTTGGAAAGATCGGAGGTTCAGCGAATTACCCAACTTATTGCGTCCGGACGATCTCTTGGTGTTAAACGATACCCGGGTGTTCCCAGCCCGGCTCTACGGCCACCGGAGCGGACAACGCGCCCAACCTCTGAGCCAGCAGAACCCGGCGGCACAAGATTTCTTACGCGGGCGAATCGAAGTCCTGCTGACTCGCCAAATATCAGAAGATCCAAATGAATGGGAGTGCCTGGTGCGCCCCGGACGCAAGATCGGTATCGGAGAAAAACTTTACTTTAATTTTGGCGGTTCAATCGACGATCCACCCGAGCTGGAGGCCGAAGTCACAGATCGCGGCAATTTCGGGGAGCGGCGCATCCGATTCGTCCCAGTCGAAGACTTCTTCACCCGCGTCGAGCGCATTGGACGCGTGCCACTCCCGCCCTACATTCACCGTAAAAACCGCCCCGGCGACGATCACAATGGTAATCGCGACAACCATCAGGCGACCGACCGCGAGCGCTACCAGACCGTATACGCTCAGGCGAGAGGATCAGTGGCGGCGCCGACAGCCGGGTTGCACTTCACTCCAGAGATCCTTCAGCAAATTCGTGGACGAGGAATTGAAATTGCCGAGATCACTTTGCACGTCGGACTCGGGACCTTTCAGCCGGTACGAGTAGAGAAGGTAGAAGACCACAAACTGCACAGAGAGTGGTACGAAATCTCTGAAGAAGCGGCGCGAGCAATCAATCGAGCGAAAGCTGAGAACCGGCGCGTAGTAGCGGTGGGCACAACCACCGTTCGAACCCTGGAGTATGCTGCCGCACGCGCCGGAAACGATAGCGTGGAAGCCGGACAAGGCGAGGCAGACGTATTCATCTATCCCGGCTATCGCTTTCGCATCGTGGACGCGCTGCTGACAAACTTCCATCTGCCGCAATCGACGCTGCTGATGCTGGTGTGCGCGCTCGGCGGAAAAGAATTGGTAATGGACGCATACCGCCATGCGGTAGAGGCTGGCTACCGGTTCTATTCCTATGGAGATTGCATGTTCATCGAATAGTAAGTAGGCGGTAACAAGGAACGCTTCGCCCAGCACATCCGCTCCGCACGCCCAAACGATCTGAAACCTCTGTAAACTTGAATTGCATTGCTCCGGATACGCACACATTGCCGCCCACTTTCGCTCGCCGTCATGTTTCTGAGTCTGAGCCTCGCATCGCCCGCGCAAAGCAAGACTGCTGCTCCAAACGCTAAGCCAGCCGCCAAGGCACCCGCGCCCAACGAAGACGCACAGCTCTACCAAAACGTCCCATTCGGATTCCGCTACCTGATTCCCTATGGCTGGGTAAATCGCACACAGGAAATGGGCGATCAGAAAACAGACAACCATGATACGCACAACCCTGATCCGCGCAAACCAAACACGCGCAGCGACGACGCCAGCAAATCAAAACTCCTGCTAGCAGTTTTCGCGCGTCCTCCCGAGGCCACCGGAGACACCATCAACTCCGCGGTCGTGATCGCCTCCGAGAGCGCGGCCTCCTACCCCGGTCTCAAAAAAGCCGAGGATTACCTCGGCCCGCTCACGGAACTTGCCACCGCCAATGGCTTCAAAGCCGAAGGCGAGCCCTATGCGCTCGACGTCGAGTCGCGGCTGCTGCTGCGAGCCGATTTCGTCAAGCCGATCAACAACCAACTCACCATGCGCCAATGTACCCTCATCCTGCTATCCAAGGGACAAATCGTCTCCTTCACCTTCATCGCTGGTGGTGAAGATGAACTAGACGACCTGATGGATGGTCTCCACTTCGACACCGCAAAGCCTCCCGCACACTCTCCCGCACACTAAAGAGAGCCTGAAGAATGGGTGGGGACGGGGCCCTGCCGAGCCTACCCTCAAGCAACGTCGAAGGGTCCGGCGAGGCGAAGCTCCGCGGCCACACAGCAACCCTCAAACCCACGTTCCTAAGAGCAAGAAAAAACGCAGTTTATGCTCTCGATTCCAACCCCAAAATAAGCACTTTTTGTGCTAAAATAACAACAGCTCTGGTGCTGGCTAAATAGCAGAAAATTCAATAAGTTGAGCTCACCCGAGCATCCCCGGAATCGTCCCTCTAGTCGGGTACCCGATCCGGCTTTCTCCACGGAGCAGAATGGCCACAAAAGAATTACAAGCCGAACTCGTTGACTTGAAGGGCAAAAACGTCAAATCCCCCAACGGAGACTACACCGCCGACTCAATCAAAGTCCTCGGCGGCATGGAAGCGGTGCGCAAGCGTCCCGCCATGTACATCGGCTCGACCGGAGAGTTGGGCCTTCATCATCTAGTCTACGAAGTAGTAGACAACTCGGTAGACGAAGCGCTAGCCGGCCACGCCGACAAGATCGAAGTCACCATTCATCTCGACAACTCCATCACCGTCGTCGACAACGGCCGCGGCATTCCCGTAGGCAACATGACCCTGGACAACGGTGATGTACTTCCCGCCGCGCAGGTCGTGATGACGACGCTCCACGCCGGCGGCAAGTTCGACAGCAATTCCTATAAGGTTTCCGGAGGCCTGCACGGCGTAGGCGTAAGCTGCGTCAACGCGCTCAGCGAAGAACTCGATCTCGAAATCTGGCGCGACGGTTTCACTTGGGAGCAGACCTACTCCAAAGGCGAGCCCACCAGCAAGCTAAAGAAGACCGGCGCGGCCAAAGTAAAGACCGGAACCAAGGTTCACTTCGTTCCCGACAAAACAATTTTCACCACCACCATCGAATACAACTTCGATACCCTCTCGCAGCGCCTGCGCGAACTTGCCTTTCTGAATAAAGGTCTGGTCATCACGCTCACCGACGAGCGCCAAACCGACTCCAAAACCGGCGAAGCCAAGCACTCCGAGTTCAAGTACACCGGAGGCATTGCCGAGTTCATCAAGCACCTGAATCGCGGCAAGCAGACGCTCCACGACAAGCCGATCTATATGGAAGCCGACAAAGATGAGGTCCACATCGAGATCGGCCTCCAGTACAACGACGCCTACTCCGAATCCGTCTTCAGCTTCGCCAACAACATCAACACCGTCGACGGAGGCACCCACCTCTCCGGCTTCCGCACCTCGCTGACCCGCACCATCAACTACGCCGGCCAGCAGATGGGCCTGTTCAAAGACGTAAAAGAAAATCTCACCGGAGACGACGTCCGCGAAGGCCTCGTAGCCGTGATCAGCGTGAAGCTGCCGCAGCCTCAATTCGAAGGCCAGACCAAGGGAAAATTAAATTCCGACATAGCCGGCATCGTCCAGGCCGTAGTCAACGAACGTCTCGGCGCATTCTTCGAGCAGAACACCGCCGTAGCCCGCAAGATCATCAACAAAGCCATAGACGCCGCAAGAGCAAGGGAAGCCGCCCGCAAAGCTCGTGACCTCACCCGCCGCAAAGGCGCCCTCGATGGCGGAGGACTTCCCGGCAAGCTAGCCGACTGCAGCGAGCGCGATCCCAACCGCTGCGAACTTTTCCTCGTCGAAGGAGAATCCGCAGGCGGCACCGCCAAACAGGGCCGTGATCGCCGATTCCAGGCCATCCTCCCACTCAAGGGAAAAATTCTTAACGTGGAAAAAGCGCGCTACGACAAAATGCTCGCCCACGAAGAAATCAGAGCCATGATCACCGCGCTGGGCACCGGCATCTCCAAAGAAGATTTCGATCCCACCAAAGTCCGCTACGGCAAAATCATTTTAATGACCGACGCCGACGTGGACGGCTCGCACATCCGCACCCTGTTGCTCACTTTCTTCTTCCGCCACATGCAGGAGTTGATCAAGCGCAACAACGTGTACATCGCGCAGCCGCCGCTCTTCGGAATCAAGAAGGGCAAGACACACCAGTACATAAAAAACGAGCACGAGTTCGTAAAAGTAATGGTCAAGCGCGCCTCCGAAGGCCTGATCATCCGCTACGGAGAAGGTGCCGCCAAACTAGAAGGCGTGGCCCTGACCAAGTTCATCACCGTGCTGAACGAGTATCTAGGATTCCTCGACAAGGTCAACAAGCGTATTCGTGTCGATGAAATCACAAGTCTGCTGCCGAAACTCGACCTCGCCAAGCGTGCCGACTTCGAAGGCGACAAGAATACTCCGCCCAAGAAAATCGAGAAGCTCGAAAAAGAACTAAAGCGACGCCAGAAAGATTTGAAATTGAAAAGTGTAGAGACGCGTTTCGACGAAGAACACAATCTGTGGGAAGTGCACTTCGTGAACGCGCAGGGCGCCGAGCACACCATCAATTGCGAACTAGCCTTAAGCCCGGAGTGCCGTCAGCTCATCGCCAAGTTCAAGCAGATCGAGCAGTATCTGGAGCCACCCTTCATCGTCGAGAGCTTGCCGAAAGCCGCAAGGACGAAAGCCAGCGCCGACGATGCCAGTGAAGACAAGAATGAAGACGCCGACGAGAATGACAATAGCGAAGACGAAAATCTGAGCGCCGCGGAAAAGGAAGAATCCGAAAAAGCGCAGAAGAAATCCGGCAAGCCCGTTGCGCGTCGCGCAAAAGAACCCGAGATCGTCGAGAAAAATAACGCTCGCGACCTTTTTGATTACGTATTAAACGAAGGCCGCAAAGAGTACATCGTCCAGCGCTACAAAGGCCTGGGAGAAATGACCGCCGAGCAGCTCTGGGAAACCACCATGGATCCCGAGCGCCGCACCCTCCTGCAAGTCCGTCTCGAAGACATAGCCGAGTGCGAAACCATCTTCACCACTCTGATGGGCGAAGACGTAGAGTCCCGCAGAAAATTCATCGAAGACAACGCGCTCGACGTAAAGAATTTGGATATCTAATCAGCTGACGTGCCGGTCTATGCCCCGCTATCACTGAGCGAAGCGATAGATCCGCCAGTGTAGGGCGGACACTCCTGTCCGCCGCCGTTGACTTTGATCTAGCTTTTGAGTCTGTGGGGACGGGCACCCTCGCCCGTCCCAGCCGAGCAAAGCTCTGCCGCTCCCCTCCCAACCTCCGAATCATCTAGAATGGCTGCGCTATAACCAAATCACAAATCCAGTCACATCCTGGATTATCGGAGGCACCCATGCGAGACGTACGGCTTATGTCTCATTCCCTCTGCGTAGCTTTATTGCTGTCTTTATTGTTATTGAGCGGCTGCGCTCTCTCTGCGCAGAGCAACAACAAGAATGGAGACAATCACGTTCGAAATATTGTTCTGGTCCACGGCGCCTGGGCCGATGGCTCTGGCTGGAGAGGCGTTTACGACATTCTCGTCAAAGACGGATACAACGTCAGCCTCGTGCAAGAGCCGGAAACGTCCTTCCAGGAAGATGTCGCGGCAACAAAGCGCGTCCTCGCTCTGCAAGATGGACCCTGCATTCTTGTCGCTCACAGCTATGGAGGAGCCGTAATTACCGAAGCGGGCACGGATTCATCCGTCGTCGGTTTGGTCTACATCGCGGCTCACATGCCAGATGCGGGAGAGAACGAGTCTGACGACGGAAAGCGCTTCCCCAGCGACCTCAGTAAGTCGAACGCCATAAAGAAAACAGCCGATGGCTTCACTTACCTCGACCCGGCGCAATTTCATGAATACTTCGCAGCCGACTTATCGGCTGAGCAAGCCGCCTTCATGGCGCGATCGCAGGTGATGAACAAAGCGGAGAATTTCAGAGGAGTCATTACTACGCCAGCGTGGAGAACGAAGCCAAGCTGGATGCTGGTAGCCGGAAGCGACAGAACCATCAACCCCGACCTCGAACGGTGGTATGCCACACGAGCCAACAGCCACAAGGTCGAAGTCTCCGGAGCCAGCCACTCCGTCTACGTCTCGCACCCAAAGGAGGTTGCGGCGCTGATCAAAGAAGCTGCATCGCGCGCTCGGTAAGAAACTCTTGTGTCGACGAATAAAAACTCGGCCATTTTTAACAGCTTTTCTCTCGGAACAAACCCATCGCTCGTCGCGTATCACTCCTGAGTTGAGGTGTGTCTATGCTCGTTCACATTGCGAGGACGATCGCGGTTTTCTTGTTGCTGGCTGGTGCGGTCTCCCTGGCGGAAGATCGTGGCACGATCATCGAGAAGGGAAAGGATCACTTCGAAACGGTATTTGCCCCGGGCGAACGGCTGGAACTGGAAGTGCAGTCGGGAGAGGTCCACATTTCTGGCAGTGATACCAATAAAGTTTCGATTCACTATGAAGGGCGGCAGCGGGGAGACGTGGAAAACGTGGTTGTGCACTGCAAAAAGATAGAAGGCGGCGCGGAGCTTGAAGTCTCCGGCGGTCCGCGAAATGAATTCCAGATTTGGATTGAGGTTCCCCGGGAGACTGAGTTGCATGTGCGCATGCCATTTGGAGAGCTCGACATTGCGAAGATACATGGAGGCAAGGATGTCGAGCTACACGCGGGTCAGGTGAATATCGAGATTGGCGATCCCCAGGATTATGCGCAGATTGATGCTTCCGTGCTGACGGGAGAATTAAATGTCACCCCGCTGGGAGTCTCTAAGGGCGGCCTGTTCCGGTCCTACAAAAAAGATGGGCCAGGGAAGTACAAGCTCTATGCCCACATAGGCAGCGGGGAGCTGGATTTGGACTGAGCTGGCTCACCTCGACGCAAAAGTCTTGCTTTCGATCCCGCGCACGTCGTCGGAGTAGCCGGGTGGCGCGTCAATTTGAGGCGGGACTAGCCATCGGAAGAGGATCGTCGCAGCGAGGGCTCCGGCTAGTTGCGCTGCGATAAAGAGCGGCACATCTTGCGGGCGGATGCCGGCGAAGGTGTCCGAAAACGCGCGTGCGATCGTCACAGCTGGATTGGCGAAGGACGTCGATGACGTGAACCAGTAGGCAGCGGTGATGTAGCTGGCTACAGCGTAGGGCGTGGCGGCTGGAGTTCGGCGCGAGCATCCCCAGATGACGGCGAGAAGTCCGAACGTGGCTACGAACTCGCTCAGGATTTGCGACGGGCCTTGCCTGGCGTGCACCGAAAATGAATACCAGCGCAGTCCGAACATGAGGTGAGCGATGATGGTTCCCGCTAGTCCTCCGGCGCATTGCGCGATGATGTAGGCTAGCGCTTCTCGCCACAGGATGCCGCGCTCGATCGCGTCGGAGAGCGTCACGGCTGGATTAAGATGTGCGCCGGAGATGGGACCGAAGGTCAGGATTAGCGTTACCAGCGCGGCTCCGGTGGCGATGGTGTTTGCGAGCAGTTCGATGGCGACGTTGCCGCCTGACAAGCGTTCCGCCATGATGCCGGAGCCGATGACGGTGGCGACTAAGAACGCGGTCCCGAGAAATTCGGCGGTGAGTCGCGCTGGCAGCTTTGGCTTCATTGAGCGCACTTCACTGGTGTCCAATGTTTCGGATTTCTTGATGGAGTGCCAGCTTGTCGATGGTGGCTAGAGGCAGACTAAGGAAAAGATCGATGCGGCGCTCGAGCATCATGAAGGCGCTGCGGTAGGCTCGCTCAATTTCGTCCGGCGTTCCGGGGACGGCGGCGGGATCGGGAACTCCCCAGTGCGCGATTAGAGGGTGTCCTGGCCAGATCGGACACACTTCTTTGGCGGCGTTGTCGCAGACGGTGAAAACGAAATCGAGTTGAGGCGCGTCGGGCTTCGAGAACTCCTCCCAGCTTTTGCTTCTGAGTCCTTCGGTTGGCAGACGTGCGCTTTGCAGCTGTGCGATGGCCTCGGGGCGAACGGTGCCCGAGGGATGGCTTCCGGCGCTGTAGGCGGTGAAGGTCGGACGGCCTTTGAAGTTCATGATGGCCTCGGCCATGATCGAGCGCGCGGAATTTCCGGTACAGAGAAAGAGAACGTTATAGTGCATCGTTTTAGTGTGCTCGGTTACTCGGCTTCACGGCGCGGACGAAGGCGCTGAAAATTTTCCCGTCGACCTGGGGCGCGATCGCGTCCACATCGATGTTCTGGCCGATGAGGAATTCGCTGGCGTCTTCGAGGTAATAGACGCGGGTTTGCTCGATCTCGATATTTTCGAATCCAGCCTGCTGGAGTTTGCTGCGATAGTCGTTCTCTCCGAGGGCTCCGGCCACGCATCCGACCCACAGCAGGACGCTACGGCGAATTTCGTCGGGAATTTCGCCACGAGTTACAACGTCGGACACGGCGAAGCGTCCACCGGGCTTGAGAACGCGGAATGCTTCGCGCAAGACCTGGGCTTTGTCGGCGGAAAGATTGATCACGCAGTTGGAGATGATGACGTCGACGCTGTTTTCGGGCAGCGGAATGTGTTCGATTTCGCCTTTGAGAAATTCGACGTTTTCGACTCCGGCTTTGCGCTTGTTTTCGTTGGCGAGGGCCAGCATCTCATCCGTCATGTCGAGGCCGTAGGCTCTACCGGTGGCTCCGATTCGCTTCGCAGAGAGCAGCACATCGATGCCTCCACCGGAGCCGAGATCAAGAACGATTTCGCCGGCGTTCAGCTGGGCGAGCGCGGTGGGATTGCCGCAGCCTAGCGAGGCTTGCAGCGTCTGCTCGGGAATCTGGTCGGTCTGTGACGCGTCGTAGAGGTTTGACGTGATGGGATCGCAGCATCCGGTGGTGGATGTGGCTCCGCAGCAGGAACTTCCTCCGGTGCCGACTCGCAGCGCTGCATGGGCGTATTTTTCTTTGACGACTTCCTTGATGTTGGCGGCAGTGTTTTCGGTCGGCATGGTGCCCTTCTATTTGCAGATTTGAATTACGTTTTCGATCTTCACGACTTGGTTGCGGGTGCAGCACTCGGCATAAAGGAACTGGAGCAATCCCTGCAGCGTGTCGGTGTCCGCGATGTAGCGGAGGAATGTGCCGTTTCTTTCGACGCGCACGAGATCCTCCGCTTTGAGTTTGTCCAGGTGATGGGACAGCGTGGAGTTCGGGATCTCGAGCTCCTCTTGAATTTCTCCGACGACTAATCCCTCAGGGTGAGCGGAGAGCAGGAGTTGCATGATGCGCAGGCGCGGCTCGGTTCCCATGGCGGAGAACATGTCAGCGTATTTGGCGATTTGCTCGGTTGATTTCTTGAACTGAGCTATTTTCATATTTCTAGAATTGCAGAAATACGAGGCGGGTGTCAACCTGCGCTTGGCCGCCCGCCAGATGCCCCATTTTAACTTGTCGTTTTTTCATCACAATGAGCCGGTGACCGCCATCACATACGCCCAATCGCCTGATGCGAGAATGATTCCTGATCTGCCAGGCACGGAGTGTGCCCGTCCCGTAGACGCTCTTTGACAATCGTAAGTGAGACGTTGAAAGGAGGGCGGCAGTCCAGCGAAAACCCGCCACTGACACCCGGGGCCAAAAGCGACGGACCCCTCCTAAGTCATTGGTTCTCAAAGATCTTAGCTACAACTCTTTTAAAACCAAAGATTTAGCGGGAATTTCGGTAGTGTCCTAATACTACTAGGACACTACCGGAATTTCGCCCCCCTAACCCGATGACTCCAATAGCGAAGGGGGGAGGGGGGTACCCCCCTCTTACAACCAGTAACTAGGATCAAAATGGGAAATGGCGAACTAGTCGCCTCTCGTCATGAAGGTGAAAGCGTCCGAGTTACTGGATTCACACCGTACTTCACCTCCGGATAAGCCCGATCAAACAAGACCCAAAGCGCTCCGATCACAACGAAAACAAGATAGCTTCCCTCCGGACCAACCGAACCGCCTGTAAGCCAGTCGGGACCACGCAAGCTGGAGTTAAGCAAATGCCCAGGCAGAAGCGCTCCGCTGTCAGGAACGGAATACAGATAGCTCTCGCCCCAATCCCACGCCACGTGAAAGCCGACAGCCCACCACAAATCGCCCGTGCGCCGCAGAGTTAGACATAAAAAAAAGCCAATCAATCCTGCGGCCACCAGTCCGGTTTTCGCTTCGCCCGAATTGCCGCCGTGAATAGCACCGAATGAAATTGAAAGCAGTGCCGCTGCAGGCCAGAAATTCATTCCCTGCGAGAGCACCCATTGCGAATAGCCACGCAACAGGAAATCTTCAAAGAATCCCGTGACCAAAAAGAACACTGCGTAATAAGCCGCAAATTTAAAGATGCGCACACCGTGCAGAGACAGCGATCCGAACTCGAACGCGCCCGTCAAGCGCAACGCCAGCATCAGTATGCTCAGTGACGCGATGCCCCAAAGCGTCCCCATCCAAAAATTTCGCCCGAAGGCTCGTCGCGCCGGCAAACCGAAGTCGCCGAAAGGACGGTCTTCAATACGCGCCATCACAAAGCCAGGCAAAATCGCGGCCAACATCATGCTGAACTCGATCAAGAAGCGCCACCAGAAGACATTCACATGCGAGCGCAGCGACATCACCAGCCAGCCTTCAACCTGGAAAATGACAAACGCTATCACCAGATAAATCACCCAGCGCGTGCCTGGATACATTCCCTCCCTACCAACCAAAACTTCGCGCAACGGTGACTCGCGGCGAGCGCCAGTCATTGATATTGATAAGGACGAAGATGATGCGGCGGAAGATGGAGACGAAGTCAGATCCAATGGCAAAGACGCAGGTGCAACCGAAGACGCATCTGGTCTTGACTCGTTGATCGGTTCCGTCGGTTCCGACTCCGCGGAAGAAGGAGAAAGCGGTTTGTTATCCATCATCGTCCCGGACATGGTAAAACACTCGGTCGCGCTTTGTTGCGCCAATATTGCTGGCAATGTCTCACCGATTTGTCCATTCCGATGCCTTCCGTGCCCCGCAATTTGCCGCTGCGGCGCTGCTGCTCGTCTATCTTCTGCAATGTGCTTGGCTGATCCATGTGCAAGCGTTGCATGCCGAACCAGACTCCGACCAAGCTCTTCGCATCTATCAGGGTCTTCAGCAATGGAGAAAGGGCGTCATCGCGGGAACTCCCGAATCGTTGCGCTCGGAAGCCATCACCGGCATTCCATCTACCGCGCGAGCCGGACATCTCCGCGTGCGCGATGGTTACGATCAGGACCGTTCGCCTCTCTACTACCTGGTCGCCGCGGCGCCGCTACTGTTGCATCCAGGTTCTTGGTTGCCGGATTCATTCGGACCGTTGGTGGCCGCAACACCGTATCTATTCTTTGGCCTCATGCTCGGAGCCTCGCTCTGGTACGTAGCGCGCCGTCTTTACGGCAACGCTGGCGGATACATCGCCCTCACACTCTACTGCTTTTCCCCAGCCATGATCGTAAACGTAGCTGGGACGCAGAGTCTGGGAGAAATGGGAACGGTTTGGGGAGCATTTGGCACTGTCTTCACTGCCATCGCAGTGGCACACACTCTCTATGCTCCGCGCGAGGTTGTACTCTGGAACTGGCGGCGAATCCTGCTTCTAGGATTATCCCTCGCGCTTGTAGTAGGCGACCAGTTTTCTCTGGCTATAATGGCAGCGGTGATTTTGCCGCTCATGTTTTGGGTGGCGCCAGTGCGGCCGCGCGCCGTTGTCGCGATCTGGGCCACTGCCATCGCAGTGGCCTTGACACTGCTGTTTGCCGCCTATTTTTTTGAGCCTGGAATATTTTGGCAAGGAGTGCGTCATGCACTATGGATCAATTTCGAACCCGCCGCGTTTGGGACTTTCGTTTCCTATCGCAATACCTGGCAAACGATCTTCGCGGGAAGCCCTGCGTTGATGCTTGCCCTTCCAGCAGCGGTGATCGCGTATCTGGGATGGAAGCGTACACGCTATTTCGGTAACACTGCGCCACTTCTGATTGCGCTAATGGTACTTATTCTTGGCATAGGAGCTCCAAATTTTCCCGGACAGGGATTCCATCTGGCCATGCTCGTATTTCTCTTCGTCTTCGTCGCGGGAGTGTTTGCCGACCTGCTAGAAACTCGTCAAGGCCTGTTCGTGACGGCTGTTCTGGTCGGACTGCTGAGCGCCGCCGCTATCTGGAACATGTACGAATTGGGTCGGCTGATGTAGTGTCTAGGTAAATCCTAGAGGGTAGAATGAATACTCACGATATTTAGAAGGATAAAACTAAGTAATACACTTATGAGCGCCCCCTACCAAACTCGGACACAGAAGATCATCTACGTGACCCGCACTGGCCTCCCGCTCAGTTTCAAGTTCGACTGGCCTTTTCGTCGCGCCACCTCTGGCGCGGACTTTGATGTTCTGCACGCGGTGATCACGCTGGAAAATTCCGACGGCCTGCGAGCGCTTGTGGCCGTAAATCTTTCCGCGACCCTGCGAGAAGTGTTGCCTTCGCTCGAACCAAAAGATACGGAAGCTCCAATCATCAATGCCTTGCGTAAGGAGATTGACCGAAAGCAGACGGAATTTGCAAAATCTGGCAAGCTGGTGCCGCTGCCCTTCTCGAGTCGGCACTATAACTTCAAACTCAAGCAGTGGGCTTTTGGCAAGGCGAGCGACGAAGAAATCACTCGTATGATTGAGCGCAAAGTGTACTGGCAAACACATCTGGTCGGAGGAGATGTTTGGCTGGCCGACCCCACTGAAGCACTCTACCTCGATGCAACGATGGACCATATCACCGAAATTGCGGCCCGACTCTCACAGCAGGGCCTTTTCAAGACGGCCGGAGAATACGCCGCCGCACAGCCCGCTTTGATGGATCAAAAAGATCGCTTCGAATCCGAGATGGCCATATCTCTTCAGCAGTTGGAAGAAAAACACGCCTTCGAGCGCGGGTAGGATTGGATTCACAGGCCTAAAACGGTCGTCAAACTATTCCCCAACACGGATCAGCTTGCATCGCAGCAGTGATCGTAGGGCGGCAATAACGATTGGTTCGTCCACCCGAAGACAGCGAAAGATCGCGATCAGATCAGACACCACGATGCGGCCTTCCACACGATTTAGTATTTCGAGCTCCACGGGATCAATCTGATGTTCGACCCTCAGAGCTTGTCCCAGCAGAGTTGCTTTGATCTTTGCTGGCAGGTCACTGCCTAGCACGCGTGCGTCGAAAAGGGCGACAGGTCCGGTGCGGCAGACCCAGTTATGGCTGAGACTCTGCGGCCAATCGAGGTGTCGTGTCGTGCGTTCCGCCAGAAAAGTTGCATGGATGTCCGCGCCTGCCTTGCGAAGCGGTGGTGGCGATTCGTCGACGCGTTCCCACGGCGTGCCGCATTTCGCGTCACTCCACTGGAAGGAAATAACCAAAGATACGACCCGCTTATATCCCTGCACTCGAAGATTGCTTACCCACTGGTCGGTCGAATCCAGAAATGCCTGGTAGTCGTTACCTTTTGCATGTCCGATGGCATACTGCGTGGCGCTATGTTCGCCCAAACGGAGGATGTGGATGTCCATTGCGGCACCGTTAAGCCATTCGCGCAATCGATGGACGAGTGGCTCACCGTCACGCTCACCGAGCTCGGTAACGATCTGCGCAATTCCGCCCGGTTCAAGGTGATCGGGCAAGCTGGCGATAATTCGTTTCTGGATATCCTCACCGGAAGGTCCTCCATCGCGAAATGCGAGCGTACCTAGAGGCGATGGCACAAACGGAGGGTTCGCCGTAATCAGATCGAAGCGCTTGTTGGGCAAGATCTCGAAGAGATCGCCAACCACAACTTTGAGATTGGTGATACCTAATGCTTGTGCATTGAAGCGGGTGCAATGAGCAGCACGCGGATTGATATCAACGGCGAGGACGTGCTCACTATGCGCAGAAGCTAGCACTGCATGAATTCCCGAACCCGTGCACAGGTCCAAGGCGCTGCGAAACGGCTGCCGGATGGTACAGCGCGCAAGATTGCGGCTATCCCTCCCGACACTCATAACCTGATCATATGGAACGAAGCCATACCCTGGATGAGGGAGCTCGGGCCAAGCGTGATCCGAAAAGATCAAGCAATCGCCAACGGGAAATAGCGAAGCGCGAGCGCGCGCCACCCCCATCTCGTCTCTTGTAATTACCGCTGCACGTACGAGCACATCGCGTTCGGACGGAGAGAATAATCGGTCGAACTCACCCGTTGGTAGAGCCCCTTGCAACAGAAACAAATCGATCGCCAGAGCAAGCAGATCACGGCTGGATAAACGCTCTGCGCGGTACATCGGCACGGCGCGCCACTGGAGGTCGCCAATATCCTCCAGCCCGAGCCGATCTCTCACGGAACTTTCGGAGTATCCGATACCAGCGAGCTTTGAGACGACGGCGCGAAGGTTGGGCACATCGGCATCGTGGATCAGGAAGCTAGCAGGCTCAGTCATAGCCTGAGTTAGAGTGCACTCTAATGGCCAACGAACCGAGCATGCTTACTCTCTTTGGCGCTCTATTGCCGCCGGCTGGATAGGCGAGCCCTCGTCTTACACCTTAACGACTCGTCACGCGGTCACAATACCGCTACCACACCCGGCAAGCATTGTCCCGCACCATAGGCTGCCCAGACTTGCAGTGAAATGCGGCGCGAAATTCCGTCATGTTCGAGACCACGCCATTCGCACGATACTTCTCCGGGGAATGAGGGTCTACTGTCGCTCGCAGCCGCTTATCTTCATCGCGCTCATTTGTGCACCAGCTCTGCCCGTAGGCGATGAAAAAGCGCTGCTCCGGCGTCAAGCCATCCAGCGACTCGAGTTTCTGATCCTTCGTATCTTCCTTCCACGCCAGATATGCGAGAAGCGTCCCGCCGAGATCTGCCAGATCCTCGCCATTCGTCAGTTTGCCGTTTATCTTAATGTCGTCGATAATCGTGTATCCGGAATATTGGTCGACCACGCATTGAGCACGCTTTTCAAATTCTTTGCGGTCGGCATCTGTCCACCAATTGCGCAAATTTCCTTGCGCGTCGAACTGGCTGCCCTCGTCGTCAAACGCATGCGTGAGTTCGTGGCCCATGGTGGCGCCAGTGTCTCCATAATTGGGGGCAGCATCCGAGAGCGCGCTGAATAACGGCGGCTGCAGCACTCCTGCGGGGAAGTTGATGTCGTTTCTTTGCGGATCATAATCCGCATTTACAGTTGGCGGTGTCATGTCCCACTCCTTGCGGTCTACTGGCTTGCCAATTTTCGCGAGCCAGCGATGAAATTCGAACCATGACGCCCGTTTCGAATTTCCAATTTCGTCTCCGCGCACAATCTCGAGCGAGCTATAGTCGCGCCATGTGTCGGGATAACCGATCTTGTTGGCGATCGCATGCAGTTTGGTGAGTGCCTGCTCCTTAGTCGCAGCTCCCATCCACGGCAGCGCCTGAATCTCGCTCTGCATGGCTGCTTCGATTTCTTTCACAATTTTCAGTGCAGCCTCCTTTGCCTCTGGGCTGAAATACTTTGCCACATATGCTTGGCCCAGCGCTTCTCCCAAGTCGTTGTCTACGTCGTTCGTGCACCGTTTCCAGCGCGGCGGCAGTTCCTCCCGACCCCGAAGTGTCTTGCCATAGAAACTAAAATTCTCGTTCACGAACGCGGAAGAAAGATCGCTGGCCGCCTCGTGCGTAACGTGCCATCGCAGGTAGGTTTTCCAATCCGCCAAGCTTTCTTTTTCGATCTCTTCACTCATGAGGTGAAAATAACTGGGCGTCACTACATTCAGAGTTCCGACCGTAGAATCGAGTGATCCCACGCCTGTCTTTGCAAAATATGTCTTCCAGCCGAAAGCTGGAGCAAGCTTTTGCAGATCCTCCACGCTCATCTTGTGATAGAGCTGAGGCGGATCCCGCCGTTCGACGCGGGTCATCTGACCCTTGGCAAGGGCTGTCTCGATGCGCATCACGGTCGCTGCTTCCGCGGTCGCATCAACTGGCTTGTCCCCTAACAACTCGAACATCTTCGCGACATGTGTCACGTAAGCCTTGCGCAGTTCTTGCGACTTGGCGTCGCCTTTCAAATAGTAGTCACGATCCGGGAGGCCGAGCCCGCCCTGATCGGCCTCGGCAATCACCTGTGTGGAATCTTTGAAGTCCTGATTCGAGCGAAACGTAAACAGCGTTCCCCCGCCATAAAGCGACGGTGGGAATTGGGAGGTCGCAACATATTCCGCCAGGTCCCGCTTAGACTTCAGATCCGCGATGCGCTTTAGCTCCGGCAACAAAGGCTTGGCCCCAAGCTTCTCAATGGCCGACTCATCTATGCACGACGCGTAGTAGTCGCCGATTTTTTGAGTGATCGCATCGCGCGGGACAGCCAGCCTTGCAGCATCTTCCAGAATCGTCCTCAATTGCGCGCGGTTCTCGTCCTCGAGCTTGCCGTATGTGCCCCAGCTCGACTGATCCGGAGGAATCGGATTCTTTTGGATCCAACCGCCGCAGGAGTACGTGTAGAAATCCATGCATGGGTCAACAGTTCTATCCATAGCGAAAATATCGAGAACTGGCTCGGAAGAAGAGTGTTGGGCAAAGACGGGCACCACAGTTGCGAACGCCGCCAGCAGGAAAGCGGAGATTTTGCACATCATAAGGGCTCAAGGTGTCAGATCGCTCTATGAGACTATCGTTTCATTCAGAACTTATCCAGTCACCAATCCATCGCTATTGTGCGCGGTCACCAGGTTTCCGCCGCCGTTCATTTTGTCGTGCGTATCGTGATGGCTGAAGCCACCTCGGACGGCGACGGTAAGTCAGTTATGATACTTCCGCCGCGGGGTGCACAGCAATATCAGCCGCCAGATCTTCAGGAAGCCTGGGCGCCAAGCTGCCATCGGATCTGCTGATGTTCCACGATTCGCATAATTACGATTCCAGTCGCGATTCTAGTCCGAACCCTGCCGCCACCGGGGTGGGCGCGCAGACTGCCATCGACATCCTTTGACTTTTAAGACTTCGTCGCCTATACCCTACATTTCACTCCCAACATAGCAGACTCGGCCCACAATATGATCGCCGCGCTTTTGATCATTCCCCACGGTTATTACCTCAATCGGATAGGCCAGGTTATGTGGCCGTAAGATCAAGAGGTCATCTAAGGGTTCTATATACCTAATCGCACAAGTCCCGTTCTTGCGTACCGCGTACATATTATTTTCACCTCTGCGATAAGGATTCAACGAATTATAGTGACGATCGAGAAGGAGAACGGCACCGGGCATCGTTCGGGGATACATACTCATTCCTTCGTGGGCATCCAGTTTGATAATCACAAAACGCTCCCAGGTGCTCCGGTCGCCTTCGATGCTTTCCTTAAATCGTTTGAGCAAGCTTTTCTTGAACTTCAGGATTTCCTTAACGTGCATACTCATTAGCAACCTTTGGGAGGCTGCGATATGCGCATCAGCTACAACAACGTTCTCAAATTCATCCTCGCTCGGCGGGAGTATTGAAGCGTGCTTATTAACCTCTGACGGATCGATAAGATCGAGCACGGAAAGATGCCGCACGTTCAAGACTTTGTCCATCCCTTCCAGGCTGAGTCCTCGCTTCCGGTTCAGAAAATTAGAAATGTGAGCTTGTTTGAATCCAGTCTGTTCCGCCAGACGCAAGCCCGTGAGCTCTCCCGCGTCGATGCGTCCCCAAAGATTTTTGCGGAGATTTTCTTGAAGCATGCGAAATTTCATCGCGAGAGTATATCAGATAACATAGCTAAATGATATTCTAACCACAAGCTGATCATCCAAAATGGAATACAGACTTTGACTAAGTCACTTCTTGACTATAACTTTTTACTTATTATATATGTTATAACAAACGTATATCGCAGGAAAGGTTGTCCAGCCATGTTAGAAGTACAATTACACGAAAACGAAGAAAGAAGCTTCGGAGAGTTCCGCCGCAAAGTGCGCGCGGCCGAAGTGCTTTCGTCGGCAATGAACCGGTTGCTGCAGACCATTTGCTTCAACGGACGGTTAAGCGTCATTGTGCAGAACGGACAGGTTCTTAAGTCCGGCTACGAAGAGGGTTACTTTCGGCAAGTAAGCTCGAGGGTGACTGCTAAGTTGCAGTAACTATCTTAATTCCTAACTAAATAGCAGAACAGGTCATCGTAAAGAGAAGCGAGCCCTGGACCGAGAAATCGGTACCAGGGCTTTTTGTTTTATTAGTTCTCGTTTCTTAGAGAGAGGCAGTCATGAATTTTATGGACAGGATGGAAGGCGAGGAAATCCAGATTGAACTGAAGTATTGCGAGCGGTGTGGCGGGTTATGGCTGCGTCGGCAAGGAGCGGACGCAGTGTATTGCAGCAGTTGTCGCATGTCTTTAGAAGCAAGGCCAACCCCTCAAGGGACAGCACTCCACAAAACGCGCCGCAAACGGCGCGAACAACTTACGAATGTTTCCAGAGAAGACCTCCAAGGCATGGCGCGGATTGATTATCTGCGGGGCGTAGCCCTGATGGAGGTGAGGGGATGATCGGCGAACAAACGGCAAGCACGCAGACATGGAGTTTGACGGGTCAGGCGGACCTCCCACCATCGGTGCTGTATGGCGAAACAGAGATCGAACTGGCACCTTACCGCAGGCGTACGATCGCGCTGTTGCGACGGTATGCTCGGGCATCGGTCGAGGTGGGAAGGTTGCCGTCACTGCTGGGACGAGAATTTTTTCGGACGCGAGTCACGTCGTATACGATGCGAAGTTTCGAGGACGTTGTAATCTTTGTGGCGGACATGGAGAAGGCGATTGAAAAGCTGGATGCACTGGAGAAAAAACTGCTGGGCATGAACGTTCTGGAGGAATATAGCATCGAAGAGATCGCTCGGCTAATAGATTGTCATATCAAAACGGTACGACGGCTCCTTCCGGATGCACTTGATCAGCTCTCTCGGATATTGCTCGCGGGTGGATTAATGGACACATTGCCTGCTGTGACGAAAAGGGTTCGGGGTTGTCAAGAGGGTAAAAAATACAAAACCGCGGTAAGTGACTCAAAGGACGCCAAATATAAATGTCCGCAAAATGTCCACTTACCCCCTTCTGATTTGATATCCTAAACTTAAGAGTCGAGAAAAAATTAACTCCCGAAGGGCGCGATGCACTCGCGCCCTTTTTCCATGCGCGAGAAGGTGACGTAGAATCAACAGGAAGGACAAGCCGAACGCAGCATGGACATAACCTGGGTCACAGAGAGAGTTGCGCTGGGAGGCGGGATTTGGAACGCCCAGAATATGGCGGAACTGGCGCGAGCCGGGATCACGCACGTCCTGAACATGCAGCTCGAGTTCGATGACCGGCCGCTCGCGGCTCCGCTGGGGATCCGGGTGTTGTGGAATCCGACCGACGACGATTTCTTGCTGAAACCGCCGGAATTGTTCAAACGCGGCATTGATTTTGCGCTGGAAGCGCTGGAAGATCCGGGAGCGCGGCTTTATGTTCACTGTGCCGCGGGAGTACACCGGGCTCCGATGATGACGCTGGCGGTATTATGTGCGATGGGGTGGGAGATTGAAGCGGCCATGGTGTTAATTGAGACACGAAGGCCGGTGGTCGATTTCGCGGACGTGTATGTGGAGAGTGTGCGGCGATTTCTGGATTCGCGAGTTGAGAGCGAGCCGCGAAGTTCGCACTAGAAATGGTCTCATCAATTTCCTTGTTCTTGGTGCAGGCTGTTTGGGCCTCAGGGGCTAAAGCCCGCATTTTTATTGGCTTTGACCGGCACGGCTGAAGCCGTGCCCTACGCAAAGCCAATCGGATTATGCTGGGGGGGGAATTTGAGAGAGACGCGCCGCTCGATAGAGCGGCTTTCTTATTGGTCCGAATTGAAGTTGGGCGCGCTCACGAGGAGAAAAAAAGAGATGCCAAGATCGTTCGCGGTGAATAATAAGCGTTTCGCGATGGCAGCGGAAGTGTTGGTGTTTTTGGTGTTCCTGCTAGTCGTGGCATTTATATCTTCGACCAGATTGCAGGCTCAAGGGCCGGCACTTACCACGATCAGCGATACTGTTTATCGCGCGGACGGAACCGCCGCATTGGGTACGGTGCTCATTTCATGGCCTTCGTTCCAGACCGCCGAGGGAGACGCGGTGGCGGCGGGCAATCTGAGTGTGACAATCGGGCCGCTGGGTGCATTTATCGCGCAACTCGTACCCAATGTAGGTGCATCTCCAGCGGGAACTTATTACGTCGTCGTTTTCCAATTGGACGATGGAACCGTGCGTACGGAGTATTGGGCGGTTCCGGCGACATCGCCGACGACGATTGCCGGGGTGCTGACGACACCGGGCACAGGGCTTGGAAATCTTGCTGTAACACAGGCAGATGTAGCAGCGGCGGTGGCGACAGTAAACGCTACGGTAGTGCATCTGGCCGGAACAGAGACGATCACGGGCACGAAGCAGTTTACCGTGCCTCCATCGCTGCCAACGCCAGCCGCAGCCACTGACGGCGCGAACAAGGGTTACGTGGATGCGGCAGTGTCGACTGTGGGATCCGGAGCATACGTCGCGATCGCGGGCGGCACGATGACAGGTCCGTTGACTTTGCCGGCGGATCCAGCCGCACCGAACCAGGCTGCCGACCGAAATTATGTGGACAACGGGCTCGCAGTGAAAGCGGACCTGGTGAGTGGAACTGTTCCGTCTGGAGAATTGGGAGCAGGGGTCGCAAGCTCATCGACCTGTCTAAACGGTAATGCGTCGTGGGGATCTTGCGGGAGCGGCGCGCCGGCCGGGATTACTTATGCCACGACTGCGCTGAACTGGACACAGACGATGTCCAATCCGTTAACCGCCGGGTCGCAGGCTACAGTTACACTTACTCCCTGCCCTGTTGGTGTTGATACAACGACAGGAGTTGGATATCAGGTTCTTCTTTCTGGTGGCGGCAACAGTGAAGCGGTCAACGTTAGTACCGTCGCTGGAGCATGCACTTCTGGAGCGACATCGGGAACGATTACGTTCACTCCGTTCTTTTCTTATGCCGCTGGCTACACGATTGGCTCGGCATCCTCTGGCATTCAGGAGACGTTGAATGCAGGCTGCGGAACCGATCCGTTGTCATACAAGAATAGTCAGTGCAATGTCACGATCCCAGCCAACGGACCGGGGTACCCGGTTCACTCGCTAACTACTTACAACGTCTACGGAACGATTTATCTGCATTCCAATCAATCGATATTGAGCGCATATGGAACGTCGCTGAACTGTCTGGAGCGCGGTCCCTGTTTGCAGGTAGGCGATCTTAACGTTGCTAACGATTACACGGACAATACCATCGCTGGGCTGAGCTTTCGAGCCCCGGTGAATGTCTCGGGCAATCCTGCATTTGCAGGGGTCGCAATCGCGCAGACGCAAAAGACATCTCAGGTCGTAACCATTACAACTGCCAGCGCGCACGGGTTTCGAGTCGGAGACATGGTGACGATCCTATTTACGGACAACAGCACCTACTGGGGCGACGCCGTAATAACGGCGGTACCAAACGCAACGACGTTCCAATATGCGCATTCGGGTGCTAACGTGGCCGCGCAGACAACTCCTGGTGTTGTAGCGCTGGCGTATGTGGCCGTGTTGGATAATGCCATGGATACACACCTGCTCGACATTTCTGTCGATAAAGTGGGTGAAGGTGGGATGTTTAATAACTTCTTCGATTTATGGGACGATGAAAATGCCACCATCGATCATTTCAACAATCAGGGCACACCACTTAACAACAATGTGAACTGGACGGGATCGTTTGTGTTCTCAGCGGGGAACCAGAGTCATCAGGTTGCTCCGGTTATCACTCTGCGTGACTCGACCATCACAGCGAATTATTCAAACGGAGTGACTGACTATAACTCCAATGGATTGTACGTTGAAAATACCGTAATTCAGGCCTCGGGGCTGTGGCAGGTGTATTCATCGAACACCACTGGAAATTATCAGGGCGCCTATCTTAAGAACGTCTACGCAGAGAGCAGCACTGGTCTAAACCCACTCTCGCCAGTACGCTCCCCTTTCCCTGGTCTTGGAATTGCCGGCTTGATCGCGGGCGGGTCGAGCGGGGCCGCAGCTTTTCAGATTGTAGGCACTGGCGGCACTGGGGGAGCGTTTGCGACGGGAGGAACGGGATCGACGCCGTATTCGTATTTTATCGTTGCCAATGACACGAGTACAGGCACGCAGACGTCTCCGATGCAGGTGCTTAATTGGCAATCGACGGGAAGCGATTCGATTCCGGTACGTTGGCCCCGAGTTGCAAACGGAACCGATACGATTACTTATGACGTTATCCGCATGGCAACCCCGATTGGGATCGGATCCGTTTATCCCTACAGTGGCGGATGTACCGGCGGGTCGAGTGGGGCATGCGGATACGTGGCGCAGGGACTTACGCAAGCTGCCGCGTGTTCCGGAGGGTTGGTTTGTACTTACACTGACAGCGGATCTTTGTCTACCTCCTCATACACGATTAAGCAAGGGAATTACTCAGGGCAATTGATCTTCTGGCCGGGTTCGCTCGTCACGGTGAACCGGAGCGTCACGGTGGACCGGGAACAGTCGCCAGCCGTAGGCGTAGGTTTGAGCGGAAATCCGCTAGAGATCTCGGGCTCATGTTCCGGCAACGGACAAGCATCTGCCGGTGGCTACACCACATGCCTGGCGAGCATAAGCAACTTAGTGGCACAGACGGCTACGTTACTTACTGATGGCCCGCCATTTTCTGAAGGCGCTCCGACGGTTTCCAAAGGAAGGTTGAATTTCGCGACCACACCGTATGTCGGCAGCATCTTTCCCCACCACGTGATTACTCTGCTTGATTCCCAGCCGGGATTAACCGAGGCCACATTCGGTTATCGTCCATTGGCGAACGCGAACGACACGTGGATCGGGCTGGATGTACCGAGCAGTGGAGCGGGGTTGAGCGCGGGGCAGCTGGCGTTTGGATCTCCGGTATCGATCACGAATTACATTGCTCAGATTGGCGACGGCGTACACGGAAACTGGCTGGAGAGACTGAGCGCGTCGTTGAAAGAGTTCAACGTTCCGGCAAAGTTCGATCAGAGCGTGACCTTCGCCGGGATGGCGAATGGCTGCCTCAATGTCGCGTCCGGCGTGGTCGCATCTACCGGCAGTCCTTGTGGATCTGGCGGAGGTGGAGGAAGTGTTAGCTCCGTGTTCGGGCGCACAGGGGCGGTAGTGGCAACGACCGGCGATTACACAGTAACTCAAGTTACTGGCGCGGCGGTGGATGCAACGGTTGTCCACCTCGCGAATACGGAGACAGTTACCGGGGCGAAAACATTTTCCAACAATGTGACGATGAGCGGTAACTTGATATTGCCGCAAGGGAGTGGGTTTGTTCCGGCTGTGGGCGGGATTGGGCTGGACACGGCTGCCGGACTACCGGTTGTAAACATTGGCGGGACGACGGAACAAGTTGCACTTACGAGTTCGAATATCAGCGGACAGGCGGGGACGGCTCTTGCCCTGGCGGGAACTCCGACGCAGTGCAGCGGATCGTTTGCGACGGGCATTGCGGCGAATGGAAACGCGAATTGCTCAACGGCGGATGTGATTCAGTTACAAGAAACGACGCCCCCCGCGGGGATTCCTGGATGGGGCGTGTTTTGGTTTGATTCGGCTCATCACGCCCCGAAATTTATTGATAACAACGGCCAAGCTATTCAGTTAGGGCTCACTAACCTGTTCAACTCCGATCCGGGCGGCGACCCCGCAGACAATCTCGAAGAGCTGAATGGAACAAACTCGGAAAACTTTCGCGTGTATTCGACCTACACGAATGGCACGACATGGCAGCGAACATCGCTGGGGTTCGATGCGACGGATAACTATGCCGTAGTTCGCAGTGAGAACGCGACATCGTCATCCGCGCCAGGGTTGGGATTGTGGGTAGGAAGCGGACTGAAGTGGGTGGTCGACGCGACTGGCAACCTGAAGCCATGGGCGGCCACGGGCGACAATGTATTCAACCTGGGCAGCGATACAGGGAATGCGATGAAGAGCGTCTTTGCCAAAACTTCTTTTAACTCGGTTATCTATGGGCGTAACGATTTCGAGATTCCGAATGATACGTCGACGGGCACGACGTTGAATAAGTTAGCAATGTTCAACACAAATAGTCCTTCACAGGCGGTGCTGACGGGTACGTCGTCGACTAATGGAGCGATTGGCATAGTGCAAAGTGGCGCGGGTACGAG
>Ga0209169_10000147_pt1 | contig 40509 bp, 31 predicted proteins | sample HubBroMetageWRM4_FD_188346 | JGI IMG/M metagenome (GOLD analysis project Ga0209169, IMG submission 188346) | Warmed soil microbial communities from the Hubbard Brook experimental Forest, New Hampshire - Hubbard Brook CCASE Soil Metagenome WRM 4... | ecosystem: Environmental > Terrestrial > Soil...
TGCAGAGCTATCAATCGGCGCGTTCGAAGCTCGAGGCGGCGCGGGTTGCGCGCGAATCCGCCGAAGCCGTCTACGCCAGCGAGGTTCGCAGGTTCGCGCACGGCGAATCGACGACGTTCCTCGTGCTCCAGCGTCAAGTGCAGCTCGAGCAGGCACGCGGCAGTGAGCTGCAGGCGCAGACGCAGCTCGATCAATCGATCGTCGAGCTCGAGCGAGTCGAAGGCACGATTCTAACGACCAACGGCGTCAACGTCGAGACGCTCGGAAGTCAGGCGTTGACGCGATAACGGCATCGTGAAATCTCGAATTCTGCCGGCAGCAATTGCGATCGCCGCCATAACGTTAGCCGCGCTCCCGGTCCAGCGAACCTCCGCGCAGCTCGACGCGACGCTGCCGCGGCGCGCAACGCTGCCCACGGAGATTCCGTCGCCGCAGTTTCCGGTCGTGCCAAGCGTTGCGCCCGGATATCGCGCGCCGCAAGTCGCTCCAAGTCCCGCACAAATCGTCGGCGTTACGCAGCAGCCGTTCGTCGGCATCTCGCTGCAGGACGCGATCGCCATGGCACTGCTGAAGAATCCAAACTTGGCCGTTTCGGCTTCGAACTTCCGCGTTGCGCGCTACAATATCGTAGCCATCAAGGGCAACTACGACGTGCAGCTGCAGTTAAAGCCCTCGTCGAGTTTCTCGGTCCAACCGCCGCAGAATGCGTTCATATCTGGACCCGGTGAAGTGGGGCGCTATACGCCCGCTCCGGGTGGCACGCCGGGGGCTACCTTTACGGAAGGCCCGGGGAACATCATCCAGCACCAATCGGCTTTCCAGTACGGCGTCGGCGGCCAAACCGAGAACGGCTTGACCTACGAGGCCGGAATCCAGCAGAGTCGCACCTACAACAATACCGTTTTCAATGGGTTCAATCCATATTATCTGGCGACCCTCAACCTTTCCGTAACCCAGCCGCTGCTCAAGAACGCCGGCATGAATGCGACGAAGCGCCAGCTCAAGCTCGCTTTCGTCAACGCCGATGCAACCGCCGCGCAGGCACTGGTCGATTCCTCAAACACGATCTCGCAAGTCGAGAACGCGTACTGGAATCTCGTCGCCGCTTGGCGCAACGTCGCGATCCAAGAAGAGGCGCTCCAAGAGGCGATCACTCAGCAGCGGAGCAACGTCCGGCTCGCGCAGCGTGGCGCGGCTGCGCCCGTGGACGCGATCGAGTCGCAGACGCAGGTCTCGAACTTCAACAACAACGTCTACTCGGCGCTGCAAACGGTCTCGCTGCTTCAAGTGCAGCTCAAGAGCCTCATCGTTGCCGATCCGGCCGATCCGATCTGGATCGCTAATCTGGTACCCTCGACGTCGGTGCAGGAGGCTCCCAATCCAAGCGATCTCGACACGCTGGTCACGCAGGGTAGGCTGAATCGTCCGGAAGTGCGTCAAGCCGAAGACAAACGTCTTTCGGCTGACATCGATCGCGCTTTTGCGCTGAATCAGTCGCTGCCCCAGGCGGACCTTCAAATGCAATACCTGAGCAATGGTTTTGCCGGGGTGCTCACGCCCTTCCCAGCGTTCCTGTTGGGCGAATGCGCCAACGGTAGCCCTCCCCTTACGACATGCCCGACGCCGCCGCCAAACACACAAGGCAAGATGGCGTGGGCCTATCACAACATGTGGGCCGGCTACTTTCCAATGTTCAACATCGCGCTCATCGTGAGCTACCCTATCGAAGGGCGGCTGGCGCGCGGCATGCGGGGAGTCTCCAGCGAGGAGATGACGCAGGCAAAGCTCATCCTGCAAGGCGTCGAGCAGCGCATCGGCGCCGAAGCTCGCGATGCGCTGCAGAGCTACAAGTCGGCACTTGCAAAGCTCAACGCGGCGCGTCACTCGCGCCAAGCCGCCGAAGCGGTGTACGTCAGCGAGGTTCGCCAGTTCCATCGGGGCGAATCGACGACGTTCCTAGTGCTTCAGCGCCAGCTGCAGCTCGCGGAAGCGCGCGGGCTCGAGCTGCAAGCGCAGACGCAACTCAATCAATCGATCGTCGAATTGCAACGTGTCGATGGCTCGATTCTCTCCGTAAACGGCGTCAATCTCCAGACGCTTGGAACGCGGACGCTGGCGCATTAGACGATGGCGAAGATGAGATCGCGAACGCTCCCCGCAATCATCGCCGTGGCTGCGGTCGCATTGGCGACGATGCCGCTACAGCGAACCTCGGCCCAGTCCAGCGACGCGCTGCCGCGCCGCGCGGCGTTGCCGACAGAGATTCCGTCGCCGCAGCTGCCCGTCACTCCGACCGTCGCGCCTGGCTACCGCGCACCGGAGACCGAGCCGAGCGATCCCGGACTCGTCGGCGTCACGCAGAATCCGTTCGTCGGTATTGCTCTCCAGGATGCCGTCGGGATGGCGCTAGTGAAGAACGCCGACCTTGCCGTATCCGCTTCGAACGTCCGGATCGCGCGATACCGTATCGTTCAAGCGAAGTCAAACTTCGACGTGCACCTGCAGGTCCAGCCGTCGTCAAGCTTCTCGGTCACGCCTCCGGAAAATCTCTTCTTTGCGGGTCCCGGCGTCGGCGGCTTCGGCTACACGTGCACGAGCTTTTTTGGCGAACCATTCCCTTGCTCGACGACCGGCCCGGGCTACATCGTCCAACACCAGTACTCGTTTCAATCGGGTGTTGGCGGGCAAGGGGCCAGCGGCACGCAATACGCGGCGAGCATCACGCAGATCCGCACCTACAACAACACGATCATCAACACGTTCAATCCCTACTACCAAGCAATTCTGAATCTCTCGGTCACACAGCCGCTGTTGAAGAACTCCCGCATGAACGCGGTAAAACGCCAGCTAAAGCTCTCCTTCGTCGATACCGACTCCAGCGAGGCCCAGGCCCTCGTCGATGCCTCCAATGCGATAGCGCAAGTCGAGGACGCCTACTGGGATCTCGTCGCCGGCTGGCGCAACGTCGCGATCCAGGAGGCGGCGCTCAAACAGGCAGTCGAGCAGCAGCAGAGCGTCGTTCGGCTGGCCCAGCGCGGGGTGGCGCCGCCGATCACCGCCACCGAGTCGCAGACGCAGGTTTCAAACTTTCAATCGCAAGTCTTCTCGGCGCTGCAATCGGTTTCGCACCTTCAGACTCAACTCAAGAGTTTGATCGCATCCGATGCCGCCGATCCGATTTGGCGCGCGAACTTGGTGCCGTCGTCGCCCGTGCGCCAACTGCCGGCAGCCGGCGATCTAGCGGCGCTCGTCGCGTTGGCCGAGCAACAGCGTCCGGAGGTTCGGCAAATCGTCGATCAACGCCGGGCAGCCGATATTGATCTTGCTTATGCGAAGGACCAAGCGCTGCCGCAAGCCGACCTGGTCGTGCAATATCTGAGCAACGGCTTCGCCGGTATATTGCAACCGGTACCGAACTTCGAAGCGAACGCGTGCAGTCTGCCGACGCTTTCGTGTCCGACGCCGCCGCCGCAGTCGCAAGGCAACATGACGAAGGCTTTTCATAACATGTGGACCGGCGCGTATCCCGAGTTCAACATCGCGCTGGTCTTCAACATTCCGCTGGAGAATCGCACCGCCCGCGGCCTTAAGCAGATCGCCAATCAAGAAGAAGATCAGGCGCAAATTCAGATGCAAGGCTTGATGCAACGTATCGAGTCCGAGGCGCGCAACGCGCTGCAGAGCTATCAATCGGCGCTCTCGCGCCTGAGCGCGGCAAGTGAAGGACGCGCCGCCGCCGAGTCGGTTTACGCTAGCGAAGTTCGCAGATTCCACAGCGGCGCTTCGACGACGTACCTCGTCTTGCAGCGGCAAGTCGAGCTCGAGCAAGCGCGAGGCCAAGAGCTGCAGGCGCAAACGGATCTCAATAAGGCCGTCGTCGAGCTGCAACGCGTTGAAGGCACGATCCTCACCGACAACGGCGTCAAGGTGCAGACCCTCGGCTCGCAAGCCCTCGCCTCCGCATCGCCACTACCGCACTAAATCCCCTAGCGCCGTAGTGGCGTGTTACTCCACCGTGTACGTGCGGCCCCGCCAGCGAACGCTTCGGCTGAAGAAGCTCGCGACCCATATCGCGAGGCTCAAGAAATCGCGGAACGGCGTGAGGACCGCGTCGTCGTTTTTGACACCGAGCGCCCTGCGTGTGAGGCGATGCAGCGCAAAGCGTAAAGCGATGGCGAGCGCGAGCAGCGGCAGCCCCCAAGCGAGATTCTTCGAGAAGGCGAGACAGACGAGCGCCAACGGTACCGCGTACGTCAGGAACGAGAAGGAATAGCCGGTCGGCGCCAGCGCAAAGTGCGTTCGCGCCCAGCGCAGCTCGTGCAGCCAGAGCGCGTCGAGCCGCGTTTCCGGCACCATCGTCCGCACGACGTAGCGCGAGAGTTCGATCTCATAGCCGCGACCAGCAACGAGCTCGCCGAGCTTGTGGTCGTCGGCAATGCCTGCGCCGAGGGCTTCCAGACCGCCGATTTCGGCGAGCACGCGACGCCGCACCGCCATCGTTGCGCCCAGACAGAAACGCAGCTTGCCAAGCATCAGCGCAACCAGCACCGACGGAATGAAGCCATCGTCGATTTGCAGCGCCCCCAATCGCGCTGCAAGACTCGTATTCGGCATGCCCGCGTACAGGCACGTCGTTGCGCCGACGCCTTCGCTGACGAAAGATGCGGCGATCGCGCTTAGATACCGGCGTCCTACCCGAATATCGCTATCGGCGATGACGACGATCTCGCCGCGCGGCTCGGCGCTGGGCTTGGCCAGGTTGGCGATTTTGGGATTTGACATTGCGGCGTTCTCGCCGAGCGCGACGCGCACGATCGAAGGAAACTCCGCCGCGAGGCGTTCGACGATCCCGTAGGCCGAATCGTCGGTTGCGCGCAGAGCGAAAATCACTTCGTAAAACGCGCCATAATCTTGGTCGCAGCACGAGCGCAGATTCTCGTAGAGCCCCTCCTCGAAGCCGGCGATCGGCTTGAGAATCGAGATCCGCGGAAGAAACGCCGAGGCGAGCTGGACGCGTCGCCGCGCAAACGCGGCAACTCCCACGCAAGCTAGCGCGAGATAGACCACACCGCCCACCGCCGCAAGGAATAAAAAGGCGCTAATCGTGTTAATCAGCCAGCTCCCCGTACGTCGTGCTAGCGATGCCGTTTTTGGCGATTGCATCGCGGACGCGTGGACTCGTGAGCGCCGCCAGCTCGCCTGCAAACTCATAGCGTTCCGTTCCGCGGTCGGCGCCGGAAAACGCGGCGGTGGCAGGGTGGAAGAAGATCTCGGTGACGCCGTCGGGCAGCCGCTCGAGGATCTGCAAGACGCGCGCTTCGGTCAGCGCGCCGGCGTCGTTCACCCCGAAAGCGTAATCGTTGCAGGCGATGCCGGCGCGACGAGCCCGCGCGCGCATGAGCGCGAGCCATGGTTCAATCGTGCGCGTTCCGCCGAACGGCTCGCGCGGAATTCGGACCGCCCGCAACCCGTACTCGCGGCCGATCTCCAAAATCAAGCAAAAAACCGTTGGGTGCACGTGCATGTGCGATTGGGCGTCGGCATGGTCGAGCGTTAATCCGGTTTGCTTAAAGCGCTCGAACTGCGCCCGAATTTCGGCCGCGAGCTGCGCGCGCACTCCCGGGCGGAAGAAAAACCGGACACCGGCCTGGACTAAATCGCTAAGAAACTCACCGCGCTCGTCGACCAAATCCGGAAGGCGCTCGGCCGGCAGCACCGGCCGTCCGTTGACGAGCACGACATGCAGACCGACCGCGAGCGCCGTGAGCCGTCGCGCCCGCTCGATCGCGTCCGCAGCCGCCGGTGCCCCAACCATAAGGCTGGCCGACCGCAGAACCCCATGGCGATTCGCCCGTTCCACCGCCTCGTTGACTTCCGGCGCCATACCGAAATCGTCCGCATTGACGATGAGGCGCTTCACTGATGCGTTCGGAGTGTCATCCGAATCAGCGTCGCGTTTTCAGTATCCCGCCGGCAAGCTCGTCCACGAGCCAGACCAGGCGGCCTGAGCTGGGGTGCACGATTTGCGCGGGGTATTTGATGACGTCGACCGGCCCCTCGTAAACCGCTTCGAGCGCGTCCGCCTTATCGGCTCCTTCCACCGCGAAAGCAACGGTGCGCGAAAGATTGATGACCTTCGGCGTTATCGTAACGCGCCACATCATCTGCGACTCGGAATAGACGGCGCGCACGAGCGCCTGGTCGTCGATCGTCGGCGCCGCTCCCGGAAAGAGCGAGGCGGTGTGGCCGTCGGCGCCGAGCCCAAGCAGCATCAAATCGAATACCGGCGCGTTGCCAAGATCGGCTCGAAGAATTGAGGCGTATTCGTTGGCCGCATGACCGGGATCGATTTCTCCGGCAATGCGGTGGACGTTGGCCGGCGGAATTGGAATGGAGCTCAGGAACGCTTTCTGTGCCATCCGGTAGTTGGATTGTTCGTCGGAGGGCGGCACGCAGCGCTCGTCGCCGAAATAGATAAAAACGTCGCTCCACGAGAGCTGTTCGACGAGCGGCTCGCGGCCGAGCAGCTCGTACGCCGAGCGGGGCGTGTTGCCGCCGGAGAGCGCAACGCGGAACGATCCGCGGTCGGCCATCGCGAGGTTGCCCGTCGCGATGAAGAGCTCCGCCAAAGCTTGCGCGAGCGCCGCGGGATCGCGGTAGACTTGCAGTGTGCCCCGATCGGACATCGTTAATCCTTTCTGCATGCGAGGATTTGACCCGCGGCGGCCAGCGCGTGTTGAAAGACGCGGTCGTTTCGGCTCCAAAGAATCGCGTGCTCTAAGAGGGCGGCGATGCCAGGGTTTTTGATCGCGCGATAGCGTTGCCCATGCCGGCTCGAGCCGCTGACGTTCAAAAGAATCGTCTCCCCGCTCTCGTCGATCTCGGCGACGTACTGCGAGGAGGACGTGGCCAACGCGACGCGCCGAACGCGCCGCGGTTCTCCTTCGAGGCGCATTTGGAACGTCACCGTTTTGCCTTCCCGATCGAGCAACGCATCGGCAGAAGTCGCCGTCCACTGCAGCCGGCTGGCGAGCCAGCCGAGCAGATAGAAGCCTTCGGGCTCAGAGCCGCACGCGACCTCGACGTGCCGCACGTCGCGCAGTTCGTCAGCGTCCTTACCATCGAAGAAGGTTGCAACGCACTCTTGCCAGGGGACCAGCCGCAGATAGGCGACGTCGGCCAGCGGTAAATGCGGATGCTGTTCGATGTACTCGAACAGCTCGCACAGCGCCGCGTGACCGTTATCTACCAGCGAGCTGTTATACACGATCGTTTCAGCAAGTTCCGAGAGCATCGCAAAGCGCGAATCTTCGCCGATGCCCGATGCGATCCAAAGAAGCACGATCGGCGCGTCGCGGATGTGGAGCGCGCAGACCCAATCGCGCAACGCTTGCGGTTTGGCTCCTTTTGCGCCGATCTCGATCCAGTCGTTGTTCTCGACGTGCGCAACGCGCTCGTCACGACACGCGTCGAGCACGACTACGCGCGACGGATGCTTCGACGCGAGCATGCGAATGCGATCGCGGGCGAGCTTGCCGATCGTTTCGTCTTCGAAGAGGACGACGAGTGTCATCGTTGCGACGTGCATTTCCGCGCCGCGCTCTCGATTTCGCTCGGAGAGCTGATCGAGTATCGGCGCGAGGTTCAAAGCCATTAGAGGTGGCGCCAGTCAGGAAAGAGCGTGAAAGCGCCCTCCGGGCCTTGACTACCGGCCGCGTAGTTCGGGAACGAAAAATCCTTCGTGTTCTGCCAGACGTCCAGAATCGGCGTCACGATCTCCCAAGCCCGCTCGACTGCGTCCCAGCGCGTAAAGAGCGTTTGGTCGCCGACCATCGCATCGCCGATGAGCCGTTCGTACGCCGGCGGTGAGACGACGCCAAAGCCGCTGCCGTAGCTGAAGTCCATGAAGACGCTCCGGATATGCTCTTGGGGACCGGGAACCTTCGCTTCGAACCGCATCGAAATGCCTTCGTCGGGTTCGATTTTGATGACGAGGACGTTTGGATCGATGCGGTCGGTCGATTCGCCGTAAAATCGGTGCGGAATCGGCTTGAAGGTGACGGCAATTTCGGAGACTTTGCGCGGCAGCCGCTTTCCCGAGCGCAGATAGAACGGAACGCCGGCCCACCGCCAGTTCTCGACGTAAAGCTTCACCGCCGCGAAGGTCTCGGTATTGGAGTCCGCAGCGACGTCCTGTTCCTGACGATAGCCGACCACGGGATCCCCGTCGATCGTTCCCGGACCGTACTGTCCGCGCGCCGACATGCTCGGCACCGCGGCGTGCGTGCGCGGTTCGATCGCCGAAAGCACCTTATACTTTTCATTGCGAATGTCGTCGGCATCCGAGCTGATCGGCGGCTCCATCGCGACCAGTGCGAGCAGGTTGATTACATGGTTTTGGATCATATCGCGCAGCGCGCCGGCGTGGTCGTAGTAGCCGCCGCGTTCTTCCACGCCGATCGACTCGGCCGAGGTAATCTGCACGTTCTGCACGTAGTTTCGGTTCCAGATCGGCTCGAAGATCGTGTTTGCGAAGCGCAGCGCGATGATGTCTTGAACCGGCTCTTTCCCAAGGTAGTGGTCGATGCGGTAAATTTCGTTCTCGGGAAAGACCGCCTCGATGGCAGCCTGCAGCTTGCGCGCCGATTGCAGATCGGTGCCGAAGGGCTTCTCCACCACGATTCGGGTCCAACCTTCGGCGTCTTTGTCGAGCCCTGACTTCTTGAGCTGTTCGATGATCGTTGGAAAGACCGGTGGCGGCGTCGCAAGATAGAACAGGTGATTGCCGGCGGTCCCGAACTCCGCGTCGTTTTTCGCCAATCGATTTTTGAGGTCGGCGAAATGCTGCGTGTTGTTGAAGTCGGCCGAAATGTAACTGATCCGGCGCGCAAAGTCGTTCCACATGGATCCTTGCGGCTTCGACTCGGCCGGCATGAACGTCTCGAGCTGCTCCCGGCAGTAGTCGCGGAACTGCTCGTCGCTGTACGGCGAGCGCGCGAAGCCGACGAGCGCAAAATCGGTGGGCAGCGTTCCTTTGAGACGCATCGAGTAGACAGCCGGAAGCAGCATGCGCTTAAAGAGATCGCCGCTCGCGCCGAAGAAGACGATACTGCAGGGACTGGCGATCTGCTCGGCCGGCAACCCTTCCCGCAGCGGGTTGCTCGCCGCCCCATCGCCGGTCGGCTGCGCGGCCGTTACGGTCTTTTCTTCAGGCATGATTCCGCTACGCACGGACGGCGAGCGCCTCATCGACCGCCGCGATTAGCGCGCGCAACGCCGGTTCGACCGCGCCCTTAAGATGAACGCGTACGCCGCGGCGATTGCGTTTGTCAAGCGACATCCAATCGCCCAGGGCCTGCGCCGCGAGCAGCGTGCGGAAGCCGACGTTCATGCCGGGGATGACCGGGTCGTCGGGATCATCGGCGGTGATCTGCAAAACGACGCAGGTATCGGGGCCACCCTTATGCAGCTGGCCGGTCGAATGTAGGAAGCGTGGGCCGAACCCGACCGTCGTCGCGACGCGATGCGCGTCACGCACCTTCAGGCGCAGCTCCGTGAGGAGCTCCGCGTGGGTCTCGTTGCGGGCGATGTAGGCGGTGATCGCGTTATAGTCGTGCGGCCGAAGCTGCGCGAAGAGCCCGGCGAGCGCCTGCGCCGGCGTTTGTGCGGTGATCGTCTTGCTGCCCGAGAGGTAGGTAACGTCAAAGCTTGAGCCATCGACGTTGGCCTTCGGCTCGTCGAAGCTTCCGCTGTGCGCGTACTTGTCGAGCAGCGCGACCGTATTATCCTTTGATTCCTGCACGTTGGGCTGATCGAAGGCGTTGATGCCGAGGATGACGCCGGCGGCCGCGACGGCGATCTCCCAAAGATAGAACTGCTCGCCGACATCATATCGGTCGTTCATGTCGAGCCGAATCACCGGATGGCCCGCCGATTCGAGCGCGCGCAGTTTTTCGTCGACGCCCGGCTCCGGATCGGCGAGATTCGCGCCGACGTAGACGAAGGTCCGGTCGTCGGAGTAATCCTCCGGCGTTCCGAGCGGCTCGCCCTCGACCGGCACGATGCCTTTCCCGAGCTTGCCGGTGGATTCGGCGATGAGCTGCTCGGCCCACGCCCCGAACGCTTTAACGGCCGGATGTGTGACGATGGTGAGTTTGTCACGTCCGCTTACCGCGAGTCCGCCGATCGCGGCACCAAAGCGCACGCCTGGTGCGGTGCGCGGATCGACGGTACGGTCGTTGGCATGCATCGCGCCCAGCGCGCGATCGAGCAACAGGGTTACGTCGTAGCCCGCGATTGCGGAGGGCGCGATGCCCACGAACGAGAGCGCCGAATAGCGGCCTCCGATGTTCGGATCGTTTTCAAAATCGGCGGCGAATGATTCTTCCTGGGCTTCCTTATCGAGCGTCGTGCCGGGATCGGTGATCGCGACGAAGTTTCGTCCCGCGACGGAGGCGCCGCGCTCTTTGGAGACTTTTTCGTGAAAGTACGCGTAGAAGGCGTTCGGCTCGGTCGTCGTTCCGCTTTTGCTCGAGATGATGAAGAGCGTCGACGGAATATCGATCTGACCTTCGAGCTCTTTGATCTGCTGCGGGCAGGTCGAGTCGAGCACGTAGAGTTGCGGATATCCCGCAGTCGGACCGAAGGTATCGGCCAGGATGTCGGGTGCCAGCGAGCTGCCGCCCATACCGCAGACGACGGCGAAGTCGAACTGCTCCTTGGCCTTATTCGCGAACGACTTCAGGCCGGCAACCTCCTCGAGCATATGCTGTTGAATGTCGAGCCATCCCAGTGACTTTTTGATGATCGCCACGGCATCGGGATCGCTCGACCAGAGCGTGGCGTCGTGGGCCCAGATGCGCTTGAGGAAATCGGCGGCCGCGAGACGATCGAGCGCGCCGTCGTACGCGGGCTCGGATTTTCCCAGCGAAAGCCGGACGCGTTGCGCGCCGCCGGATGCGAGCAGCTTCTGCTTGTAGACGATCGCGCCGAGCAGAGCGGCGAACGAATCGGAGAAGAGGCTGACGCCCTCAACCTGCAGTTGATCGCTGACCTCGAAGAGAGAAATCTTGGCTTCTTGTAGACCACGCATTACATCGGCGGCGCCACGCAGATCGCTCTCGACCGTGTCCGCAACGACCTTCCCATGATCGAGCAGCGCGTCGAGCGTGGCCGGCGGCATCGTGTTGACGGTATCGGTACCGACGACGTTCTCGACGTACATTAAGTCCGGGTAGTGCGGATTCTTGGTCGAGGTCGAGGCCCACAACGGCCGCTGAACCGCGCCACCTTTGGCCTTCAGCGTGGCAAACTCTTCGCCTTCGAAGATTTCTTTGAACTTCTGATAGGTTAGCTTCAGACCCGCGATTCCCGTCTTGCCGAGCAGGTGGTCGAGCTTTTCCCCTTTCGCAATGCGATCTTGCAAGAGCTTGTCAACGGCGGTGTCGATGCGGCTGACGAAGACGGAGTTCACCGACCGAATTTTGTCGATGGGTTTGCCCTCGTCGAGGCGTCGCCGCAACCCTTTGACGTACGCGAGCGCGGCGCGCTCGTACATCTCGATACCAAAGATCAGCGTGACGTTGATGTTGTATCCACGGTAGATCGACTCTTCGATCGCCGGCAATCCCTCCTTGGTGCCGGGAATTTTGATCATGACGTTAGGACGATTCACGCGCTCCCAGAGCTCTTTGACCATCGCGATCGTGCCGTCGGTATCGTGAGCGAGCAGCGGCGATACTTCGAGGCTGACGAAGCCGTCGTTCCCTCCGGACGCCGTGAAGACCGTCGCGAAGGCGTCGCAGGCGCTTTGAATGTCTTGGATCGCGAGATCCCAGAAGAGCGCGTCGGCGTTCTTTACGGTGCCGATTAGTTGCGAGAGCTGTTCGTCGTAATCGGTGCCGGCGCCGATCGCCTTCTCAAAGATCGTCGGATTGCTCGTCATGCCGCGCAAACCCGTATCGATGAGGCGTCGCAACTCGCCCGAAGCGAACATACTCCGGCGGACATTGTCGAGCCAGACGCTCTGCCCGGCCTCGAGCAGCTGCTGGACTTGGTTCTTCATGAATGGTCTCCTAACGGGCGGCGAGGGCAAACTTTTGGAGCGCCAGGTCGGCGACGTTATCCGGAGTGAAGCCGTAAGCCTTGGCGATGGCGGCGGCCGGCGCCGATGCCCCAAACCGGTCGATGCCGAACGCGAAGCCGCGGTCGCCGACGTACTTGGCCCACCCCAGCGTCGCAGCCGCCTCGATCGACATGCGCGCGCCGATTGCCGGCGGCAGAACCTCGTCGCGGTACGACTGCGGTTGTTGGTCGAAAAGCTCCCAGCACGGCATCGAGACGACGCGCGTGCGCACGTCTTTGACGTCGAGAATTTTCTTGGCCTCGACGGCGAGCGAGACTTCGGAGCCCGTAGCGATCAGAACGAGATCGGGATTGCCGCCTTCCGCATCGGCGAGCACGTAGGCGCCTTTTGCAACCGCAGCATCGCGCGCGCCCAGAAACGGCAGCTTCTGTCGCGTGAGGACGAGCACCCAGGGTGCATCCTTGGCGGCGACGGCGAGCTTCCACGCTTCCAACGTTTCGAGCGAATCCGCCGGGCGGATGACGTAGCAGTTCGGCGTCGCGCGCAGCGTCGCCAACTGCTCGATCGGTTCGTGTGTCGGCCCGTCTTCCCCAAGAAAGACCGAATCGTGGGTGAAGACGTAAATCGACGGGATCTTCGCCAGGCAAGCTAATCGAAACGCCGGCTTAAGATAGTCGACGAAGTTGAAGAAGGTGGCCGCGAACGGTAGCAGTCCCCCGTGGAGTGAGATGCCGTTCGTGCACGCAGCCATCGCATGCTCGCGCACGCCGTAGTGGATGTTGCGCCCGGCATAGTTATTCGGCTCAAAGTCGCCGCAGTTCTTAAGGTACGTCTTGGTTGAAGGATCGAGGTCGCCCGATCCACCCACAAGCTCGGGGAATGCCATCGCGATTGCGTTCATCGTCACGCCGCCGGCATCGCGCGTGGCGACGTTTCCGTTTTCGTCCGTGAACGTGGGCCAGGGAAGATTGGGGGGCACCTCATGCCGCAGCGCGCCTTCGAGCTGGGCCGCCTGTTCGGGGTTCCCGGTTTTCCACGCGTCATAGATTTGCTGCCACCGGGCTTCGAGCCCAGCGCCTTTGGCGCCGGCCTCGCGATAGAATGCGAGCACGTCGTCGGGAACGTAGAAATCGGGTTGGAGCGGCCAGCCTAGTCGTTCCTTCGATTTTTTGACGTTCTCCGGGCCGAGTGCCTCGCCGTGCGCGAGAAAGTTATCTTGTCGCGGCGAGCCGTAACCGATATGCGTTCGCACGGCGATGAATGACGGCCGGTCGGTGACGTTTTTCGCAACCGTGATCGCCTGATCGATCGCATCGACGTCGTTGCCGTGATCGATGTCGATGAACTGCGTGTGCCAGCCGCTTGCGTCGAAGCGCGCGATTGGGTCGTCGGTGAGGGTAATATCGGTCGGCCCCGCGAGCGAGACGAGATTGTCATCGTAAAAGAGGATCAGCTTGCCGAGCTTGAGGTGGCCGGCGATTGAGAGCGCCTCCTGGCTGATGCCTTCCATCAAGTCGCCGTCGCCGGCGATGCAATAGGTAAAGTGATCGACGATCGGCTGGTCCTCGCGATTATAGACCGCACCGAGGTGCGCCTCGGCGATCGCCATGCCCACGGAGTTCCCGACTCCCTGACCGAGGGGCCCGGTCGTGGCCTCAACGCCAGGCGTGCGCTCGGCTTCGGGATGACCGGGTGTCTTGCTGCCGAGCTGCCGGAAGTTTTTGATGTCGTCGAGCGTCAGGTCGTACCCGGTCAGGTAGAGCAGTGCATAGAGCAGCATCGAACCGTGTCCGGCGGAGAGCACGAAGCGGTCGCGATTGAGCCAGTGCGGATCTTTCGGGTTAAAGCGCAAATGCCGCGTCCACAGCGTGTATGCCATCGCGGCTGCACCCATCGGCATGCCGGGGTGCCCCGAGTTGGCCTTCTGGACCGCATCGACCGCGAGAAAGCGGATCGCATTAATTCGTTGCTCGTCGGCAGGCGTGTTTGGCACGGAACCTCCTTCTACTGATAAACCGTAGCACTCGGCGTGGGGGATTTGGGGACTTCGCGGTCGGCGCTTTGTTTCTTACCCGGCGCAGGGGGGCCCCGAAGCCGCTCGCCTCTACGGGAGGCATCCGGTCGAACCTGGTATAGTCGCCTTCGTGCCAATCCGTCATCTCGGCCGAATCGTTCCGGCCGCGCTTGTCGTTGCGCTAAGTAGCGTGGCGCGGGCTGCGACGGCCGTTTCCGAAACGCCGGTCACACTCGATGCGGGAGGCGGCGTGCAACTTTCGGGAACGCTCGCGACGCCCTCCGGCCGCGGCCCCTTTCCGGTGGCGCTCATCATTGCGGGGTCGGGACCGACCGACCGCGACGGCAACAACCCGCAGGCCAAAACCGACGCGTACAAGCTGCTTGCCGCGGCGCTCGCGGCGCGTGGAATCGCAACGTTGCGCTACGACAAACGCGGCGTCGGGGCGAGCCGAACGCGACAGCACGAGTCGGGCCTCCGGTTCGACGATTTTGTTGCCGACGCCGTCGCGTTAACGCGGTATCTTGAGTCGACGAAGCAATTTAGCAGCGTTTCGATCGTCGGTCATAGTGAGGGTTCGCTGATCGGCATACTGGCGGCGCAACGCGATCCCAACGTCAGGGCGCTCGTTTCGATCGCCGGCGCAGGGCGTCGCGCGCCCGAGGTGCTCGAGGAACAGTTTCGCGCCGGTGGGATCGCTCCGGCGATGGCGAGCGAGGTGGCGCAATACGATCGCTCGCTTCTCGCGGGACAAGCCGTTCCGTCGCCCGATCCCGAGCTGCTCATGCTCTTTCGGCCCAGCGTTCAGCCATACTTAATTTCGTGGTACAAATACGATCCGGCAGCCGAAATCGCAAAGTTGACGATTCCGGTCTTGATCGTCCAAGGCACGACGGACTTGCATGTGAACGTGACCGATGCGAACCGGCTCGCAGCCGCGGATCCGCATGCGAAACTGGCCATTATCCAAGGAATGAATCACGTGCTCCGCGTTGCTCCGGCCGATCGCGCGCAAAACATTGCAACCTACAACGATCCGACCTTGCCGCTGGACCCGCAAGCGGTTAGCACGATCGCCGATTTCTTGCGCGCGCCGTGACCGACGAAACGCTGCGCGAGCGTATCGAGGCGCTCGCTCGCGGTGAGGGCGACGCCCACGGTCGCGAGGGACGCGTCGTCGACGACGTTATGGAGCGCCTCGACGAGGGAAGCCTCCGCGTGGCGGAGCCGCGCAACGGCGATTGGGTTACCAACGCCTGGCTGAAGGAGGCCATTCTGCTCTATTTTACGCGGCGCCGTCGCAAGATGCCGTTCAAGGACAATTATAAGAAGATCGGTGTGCGCTGTGTGCCGCCGGCGGTCGCGCGCTACGGCAGCTTTCTGGGGCGCGGCGTGGTCTTGATGCCGAGCTTCGTCAACATCGGCGCCTATGTCGACGAAGGTACGATGCTCGACACGTGGGCGACGGTCGGGTCGTGCGCGCAAATCGGCAAGGGCGTCCATCTCTCGGGCGGCGTCGGCATCGGCGGCGTGCTCGAGCCGGCGCAAGCCGCGCCGGTCATCGTTGAAGACGGCGCGTTCATCGGTTCGCGCTGCATCGTCGTGGAAGGTGTGCGCGTCGAGCGTGAAGCGGTATTGGGTGCGGGAGTCGTGCTGACCGCAAGCACGCCGATCGTCGACGTGCGCGGGAGCGAGCCCGTGACGATCAAGGGAAGTGTCCCGGCGCGCGCGGTCGTGATTCCCGGCACGCTCCCTAAGCGCTTTCCCGCGGGTGAGTTCGGAACGCCCTGCGCTTTAATCGTGGGGACGCGCAGCGCATCGACCGATCGCAAGACCTCGCTTAATGCCGTCTTGCGCGAATTCGAGCTCGCGGTATGAATCCGCGCGTCCTCGAGATCTCGGCGTCGCTGATTCGGGAAGTGTCGAGCAAAAAGAGAGCGAGTTCGATCGACCTCGGGTTGGGCGAGCCGTCGCTGCGGCCGAATCTCACGCACTTCGAAGCCGCGATGCGTCACGTCGCCGAATGCGGTGTCAAGTATACGCCCAACGCCGGCGATCCGGCGCTGCGCGAAGCGATCGCGCGCTATTACGGCTATCCCGGCATGGACCGCACGGCGAACGTCTGCGTGACGGTCGGATCACAAGAAGCGATGTATGTTGCGCTCAAGACGCTGCTCGATCCGGCAAGCGAGGAGCTGCTCATCGTGGAGCCCGCTTTTCCTTCCTACCAAAAAATGGCTGCGGTCGAAGGCATTCCCGCGCGCAGCGTCGCGATGCGCGAGGAAGAGGATTTCGAGTTCGACGCCGAGCGAATCGTGGCTGCAATCGGCGAAGGGACGCGTGCAATCGTGATCTGCTCGCCGTGCAATCCAACCGCGCGGGTTCTCTCGGAGGAATCGGCGGAACAGCTCGTGCAGGCCCTCGAACGGCGCGCGGGCGAACCGATTTGGCTGATTCACGACGAAATCTACCGCGAGCAGACCTTTGTCGAGGATGCGGCCGAGCTGGCGCGCCGCTACCCGCGTACGATCGTGACGAACTCACTGAGCAAGAGTAACGCGCTCACCGGTTTACGGCTCGGCTGGATTCTGGGCGAGAGCGCCGTCATCGAACAGACGATCAAAATGCACGCCTGGGCGACCTCGTGTGCCGATACCTTTGCGCAACAGGTCGCGCTGCACGTCTTCGCAACCCCCGGCGCGTTGCAGGAACATGCGGCTTGGTATCGCGATCGCCGTCAAGAACTGCTCGCCGCGCTGCGCGAGAGCGGCCTGCGCTTTGTCGTTCCCGAAGGAGCCTTCTACGTTGGTGTTGCGCTCCCACCGGGAACGTCGTCGCTGGCCGCCGCCAACGAGCTCATCGATCGCTACGACGTGGTAGCAATTCCCGGCATCGCATTCGGAGAGTCAATGGAAGGTTGGCTGCGGGTGAGTTGGGTCGGCGAGTCCGAACGCGTCCGCGCCGGCCTCTTTCGCATCGCCGAATACTGCGCCGCCCTCGCTCTGTCATCCTGACCCTTCGACTACGGCGCTGCGCGCCGCAGTTTATCCTGAGCGAGCGCAGCGAGTCGAAGGGCTCAGGATGACACGGAACTCAGGATGACGAGCCGATCCAAACGGTTTGGATATTGACGAACTCGTGAATGCCGAAGGTTGAAAGCTCGCGGCCGTAGCCGCTCCTCTTGACGCCGCCGAAGGGCAAGCGCGGGTCGCTTGCGACCAAGCCGTTGATGAAAACCGCTCCCGCTTCGATGCGTGCTGCCACCTCTTCGGCCGCGTGCACGTCGCGCGTCCAGATGCTCGAGCCCAAGCCGTAAGCCGACGCATTTGCAAGCGCGAGCGCGTGAGCGCGATCGTTCGCGCGTACGACGGCCGCTGCCGGTCCGAAAACCTCTTCGTCGAACATGCGCATTCCGGGAAGGACGTCGCTGACGATGGTCGGCTCGTAGAAGAAGCCGAGCCGCTCGATGGACTGGCCGCCTAGCGCGAGCCGTGCGCCGCGATCGACGCTGGCGCGCACCTGTTGGTGTATGGTCTCGCGCAGATCGGCGCGGGCGCAGGGGCCGATCTGAACGCGTTCGTCGATCGGATTGCCGATGACTTGTGCCTGCGTTCGTTCCACGAAGCGCGCAAGAAACTCGGGATAAACCGCGGCCTCCACGATGAAGCGTTTGGCCGCGATGCAGCTTTGACCGTTGTTCTGGAAGCGCGCCGTGACGGCGGTCGCGGACGCGGCATCGAGATCGGCGTCGGCAAAGACGACGAAGGCGTCTGAGCCGCCGAGCTCGAGGACGCATTTCTTTAGATGCTCGCCCGCGGTGCGTGCCACCGACGCGCCGGCTCGCTCGCTGCCCGTGAGCGTGATGGCCGTGATGCGCGGATCGGCGACGATCGATTCCATTGCGTCGCCGCGCACGACGACGGTGCCGAACAACCCCTCCGGCGCGCCCGCTTCGCGAAAAATTCGTTCCAGCTCCAGCCCGCAGCGCGTCGTGTTTGCTGCGTGCTTGAGCACGAGCGCGTTTCCGGCCATCAGCGCCGGCGCGGCGGCACGAACGACCTGCCAATAGGGAAAGTTCCACGGCATGATCGCGAGCACGACGCCGAGCGGCCGAAACGCTACGTAGCTGCGTTTCGCCGACGACGCGGCTTTTTGCGGCGCGAGCATGGCCGCGCCGTGCTCGGCAAAATACTCCAAAGCCCACGCGCACTTCTCGACTTCGGCGCGTGCTTGCAGCACCGGCTTGCCCATCTCGCGCACGGCCGTTGCCGCGAGTTCGTCGCGTTGGACGCGCAAGCGCGTCGCGACGTTACGGAGCAAGGCCGCGCGCTCTTCGAACGATTCTGCGCTCCAACGCTCGAACGCGCGCGCAGCCGCTCCGAGCTTTGCATCGATCTGCCGCGCGTCCATGAGCGGAATGCGTTCGAGAATCTCGCCGATGGTCGGATCGATCGTTTCGATCATATTGCGTGGACGGCCCAGGGCCCTGAAGGGCCGGCGTAGACCTCGACGAGTTGACTCGGATGCAGATACGCGCGCGCGACGCGCTGCACGTCGGCCGGCGTGATGCGCGCAAAGCGCTCGTTGAGCGTACGGTAATAGTCGATTGGAAGATCGTTGGTCAGAATATCGAGCAGCTGTTTTGCCTGTCCGGTCGAGGAGGCTTCTTCGAGCAATGCATTGCCGACCAAACGGATCTTGGCCTCCTGCAGCTCGGTCGCCGAGACCGGCTCGTTCTGCAGGCTCGAAAGCTCTCGGCGCACGAACTCAACCGCTTCGACCACGCGTTGCGGCGATGCGCTGAGTTCGACGCGGAGATCTCCGCGATCGCCGTTGGTTTCGAGCGAGCTACTCACGCTGTAGACCAAGCCACGCTTTTGGCGCAACTCTTGCCACAGGCGTGACTCAAACGCGCCGCTGCCGCCGAGAATCTGGTTGAGCACGAGGAACGTGTCGTAATCCTTGTTCGAGCGCGATAACGCCGGTTGACCGAGGCGAATGTAGACCTGATTGGCAGCGGTGCCGATATACTGGTGGCCGCTGGCGGCTGGAGGCATTGCCATCAGGTGCGGGTCGGGTCGCGCTCCGTTCGCCTTCCATGCGCCAAAGGCGGATTCGAGCGCGTTGCGGACGCGCTCCGGCGAGAGGTTGCCGACCACCGCAATCGTCGTGAGATCCGGCCGCCAATAGCTAGCCGAATAGGCAAGGAGATCGTCGCGCGTCATCCCCTCGACGCTTTGCGGCGTCGGCTGACGCAGCGTGGGATCGCCGGTTGAGAGCAGGAGCCGATTGTACGCGCGATCGATCTGAACGCCGGAAATACTCGATTCGGACTGCAAACTGTTGGCTAACTGCGACCGTTCGAGCGCGAACCAGGGATCGGCGAATGTCGGATGCTCCTCGCCGTCCGCGATGATCGCGACGATCCGCTCGAAGTCGCTTGACATGCCTTGTGCCGAAAACGCGTCTCCGGTTGAGATGAAGGCTCCCATTTCGTCGGTCGCCTTGCGTCGCTGCGCGAAGGGATATTGCGCGCTTCCGTAATCCGCCGCCGACGATGCAAGCCGCCCGATGCCTTCCTTTGCGGCGGGCTCGAAACCCGGCGACGACGCAATGTTTCCGTTGAGCACGAAGGTCGGCCGATCGCTCTTCGTTTGAACGATGACCCGCAATCCGTTGGAAAGCCTGAACTCGACCGGTGAAAGCGCGCTGCGCACGGTTGTCGGCGTGCTGACGGCTTTGGCAATCCAGGCCGGCTCGACGATCGGACCGTTCGGCACGCGTTTGGAGAAATCGTCACTCGCCGCGGCGCTGTTCTTCTGCGAGTTTCCGCGCGGCGGGCTTTCGTTGGGGGTGAGATGACCCACTACCGTCGGACGCCGCAGATACGTGCGCGCCGTCGCGACCAGATCCGCACCCGTCAATGCTGTCAGCCGGTCGTCTTCGTCGCCGATCTTCTCGCCCACGATGCCGTACGTGTAGCCGGCGAGGCCGCCGATTCCGTCGATCGAATCGGCAGAGTAAAGGCGTTCGGCGATCGTCAATCGCTTTGCCGCCACGACCAGGTCCGGGTCGAAGCCGCTTTGCAGCGCTCCATCGAGCGTCGCCTGGAACACCGCTTGAGCTTCGCTGGCGGTATGTCCGGGGTTGAGCACGATGAAGACGTGCAGCAATCCGCCCCGCAGCTGCGTGTCGGCGTTCGCCTCGATGGCGAGCGCGATGTTGCTTTCGACCAGCGCTCGATAAAACGGCGAGCGTTGATTCTCCAGCAGCGTCGATAGCGTGCTGATGGCCGGCTCACCGCGCTGCGTGTCGCCCGGAATGGCGTAAGCGAGGTCGACGATCTCAAATGGGAACGGAAACTGCGCCTCGACGGTTTGTCCGGGGACGGGAACGGGATTGGCTTCGAGGCGCGGCGGCAGCTTCTTCGACGGAATTGCGCCGAAGTAGCGCGCGGCTTTCGCAAAGACCGTGGCGTGCGCGACGTCGCCGGCCACGACCAACGTCGCATTATTCGGCGCGTACCATTCGTGATAATACCGGGCGATGTCGGCAACGGTCGCTCGAGCGACGTCGTCGCGTTCGCCCAGCGGCGTCCGTCCAGCCGGCTGACCGGGGAAGGCCGCGGCCCGCACGCGCGACAGCAGGTTGAAGAACGGGGAGCTCGCGTCGCCGTCGATCTCGTTGAGCACGGCGTTACGCTCGATCGCCCAATCGGCGGCACGCAGCGCGGCATGTTGCATCCGGTCGGCTTCGGTGTAGAGCGCAACGTCGAGCTTATCGGCCGGCATCTCGAAATAGAACTGGGTGTAGTCGTAATCCGTTTCGCCGTTCATCTGGGCGCCGAGACGCGCGGTGATGTCGTCAAGGCCGCCGCCCGAGATCTCCGGCGTTCCGCGAAACATCATGTGCTCGAGCGCGTGCGCGAGCCCGGTCTTGCCGGGGGTTTCCTCAAGCGATCCGAAGCCGTACCAGACCGCGCTCTGTACGACCGGCGCAGCGCGATCCTCAACGACGACGACGCGCAATCCGTTGCGCAGCGTCGTCGTAAAGATGCCGGCATCGCCGGGGCCGCTTTGGGCTTGCGCGGCCATAGGGGCGAGCAGCGCAATCGTCAGGGCGGCTTTCCAGATCGGGTGGTTCACAGGGTTTGGACTCCTAGATAATATGCGGCGGCCGACTCCACTGCGGCCCAAGGCAGACAACCGATCAGCTCGCAGCCGACCAACTCGATGCCCCGTTCGGCGGCGAGCCGGCGAATCAACTCCACGACTCTATAGAGCGGCGTTGCAGCATAATCCGTTACGTTCAGCGAGACCTGCACGCTGCCCGCGCCGCGCGGAAGGGCAAGTGCGCGGAGCGAGCGCAAGCCCCCGTTACGCTCGCGGACCGCGCGCGCGATTTCCTGGGCTGCGGTCAGATCGGTGCCTGCCAATTCAACGTTGAAGGCGATAAGGATGTCGCGCGCGCCGATGGCGATTGCGCCGGCGGTCGCGTGCCGCGAGATGCTGCCCTCGTCGGGCAGCCACGCCGTATTGCGGCGAATCTCGGGCAGAAGCAGGCGTTCGGAGCTTCGCGCGGCTGCGCCGTAATAGAATGAAGGGATGGCGTATCGCGCCCAGATTTCCGCGCCGGCGCGACGCGCGAGCGCGGCTGCGTCCGCGAGGGTGGCGTCTTGCAGCGGAACGAAGGGGAGCACGTCGAGCGCGCCGATGCGCGGATGGACGCCGCGGTGGGCGCGCAGGTCGATGCGCTCGAGCGCGACGCCGGCCAGCGCGACGGCGGCGTCAAGCGCCTGCGACGCCTCCCCGACGATCGTCAAAACGCTTCGATGATGGACGGGATCGCTGCTACGGTCGAGCAGCCGCGCGCCGGTCGGCTCTACAGCAGCGCAGGCGGCGTCGATGGTCGCCGCGTCGCGACCCTCCGAGAGATTCGGCACGATTTCGAAGAGCGGCATGCGGTTGTCGGGCTAACCGATCGCCATCCGGATCGCTTCGGCGATGTCGCGCGTGTTGGCGGGGGAGATAACGTCGCTGTAGCCGAGCTTGCGGGCTTCGGCTTCGCGTCGCTCGGCTGCGCCGACGGCCCGAACCTCGCCCGACAATCCCAGCTCGCCAAAGACCGCAACCGAAGCGGGAATCGCAACGTTGCGAAACGACGACGCGATCGCGAGCGCGATCCCCAGATCGGCGGCAGGTTCACCGATACGCAGGCCTCCCGCGACGGAGGCGTAGACGTCGTGGGTGCCGAGCGAGAACCCGGCGCGCCGCTCGAGCACCGCGAGAATCATTGCCAGGCGCTGCTGATCGAGGTTGTTGGCGAGCCGTCGCGGCGTCCCGTAGCTCGTCTCGCCGACGAGGGCTTGGACTTCGATTAAAATGGGACGCGAGCCGACGATCGATGCGACGACGCAGGAGCCGCTGGGACGCTGCGTGCGACTGCCGAGAAAGAGCTCCGAAGGATTAGCAACTTCGCGCAATCCGCAATCGTGCATCGTAAAGACGCAGATCTCGTCGATCGACCCAAATCGGTTCTTGTACGCGCGCACGATCCGATACTCACCGCTTGCCTCGCCTTCGAAGTAGAGCACCGTGTCGACTAAGTGTTCGAGCAGTCGCGGTCCGGCAATCGCGCCGTCTTTGGTCACGTGTCCGACGATAAAGCTCGCGCAGCCCGTTCGCTTCGAGTACTCCATCAGCGCTTGCGTGCAATCGCGAATCTGCGTGACGCTGCCTGCGTAGGCTTCCGATTCCGGCAGCCAGACGGTTTGAATAGAATCCACGATGACGGCAAGCGGCGTTCGCCGTTCGAGTTGGTCGAGGACCACGCGCAGGTTGGTTTCAGGAAAGACGAATAGCCCGTCGCGCGGCTCGCGAAGGATGCGCTCGGCGCGCAGCTTCACCTGCGCGGCCGATTCCTCGCCGCAAACGTAAACAACCTCGCCCATAACGGCCAGTCGCGAGGCGATCTGCAAGAGCAGCGTCGATTTCCCCGCGCCTGGGGGTCCGCCGACCAGCGTGAGGCTTCCCGGAACGATCCCGCCGCCGATCACGGCATCGAACTCAGGCATGCCGACGCGCGTGCGCATCACGCCCGCCGAACCGATCTCGTGCAATGCCAGCGGTTGCGCGGCGGCCGTAGTTTTACGTACCGCGCGCACCGGGACGTGCTGCGGACGATCATCAAACGAGTTCCAAGCGTCGCACTGCGGGCAGCGCCCGAGCCAGCGCGGCGACTCGAAACCGCAGCCGGAACAAGCGAAGACGGAACGCGGTTTTGCCAAGGTGCTCGCTGCCCTTCTGCTGCCGCGCCGGTTTCGCCTAGGGGTGCGAACCCCGAAATGGCCGTAAAGTAGCGCAAATGATCCGGAGACGCGGTTGAGCGATCCAGTCCATCTGCAGATCGCCATCGACGGCCCCGCCGCATCGGGCAAGACGACGGTCGCACGCGCGACCGCGCTCCGCCTGCATGCCCTCTACCTCGACACGGGGGCGATGTATCGCGCTCTCGCGTTTCTAGCGCTACGCACCGGAACCGACGTTGATAATGGTGCGGCGCTGGCCCGGCTCACCGCGCTGGCGCCGATCGAAGTTACCCTCGACGAAACCGGCCCCCTTGGCTTTCGCATCTTCGCGGGAGGCACCGAGCTCGCCGAAGCCGCGCTGCAGAGCAACGAAGTAACGGCGATCGTTTCGGCAGTCTCCGCGCACGCCGAAGTACGCTCTGCCATGGTGCGCGCGCAGCGCGCCATCGCGCGCGATGGTCCGGTCGTGATGGCCGGACGCGACATCGGCACCGTGGTCTTTCCGGATGCACTGGTCAAGATCTATCTGACCGCTTCGATTCCGGCGCGGATTACGCGGCGCCGGCTGCAGCTTCTGGCGGCCGGTGTCGACATTGACGCGCATCGGCTCGCTCAAGAGATCGAGGAACGCGATCGGCTCGATCGCACGCGCGCGATTTCTCCACTCGCTCCGGCACCCGACGCGCACGTCATTGATTCGAGCGATATCGATGCGCAAGGCGTGGTCGACGAAATCTGCGCGATCGTCGCCGCGCTATGAGCATCGTCAGCGGATGATTCCGTGGTTTTACGATTTCTCGGGGTCCACCGTGCGCTGCTTGGGGCGCGCGCTCTGGCGGACACGCGTCTTCGGCAGCGCCAACGTCCCGGCCGAAGGCCCGCTGATCGTCGCCTGCAATCACCTTTCGTACCTCGATCCGCCGTTGATGGCATCGTTCTGTCCACGCCGGATCAGCTACATGGCGAAAAAGGAACTTTTTACGATCCCGGTGCTCGGCCCGGTGATCCGCGGCCTTGGTGCGTATGCGGTGGACCGCCATGGCAGCGCTACGGCTGCGATTAGGCGCTCGCTCCAAGTGCTCGAAGAAGGTGGTGCGATCGGCATCTTTCCGGAGGGGACGCGCAACCGAAGCGGCACGGTGCCACCGCAGACGGGGGTCGCCTTGCTGGCGTCGCTTGCGGGTGCGCCGGTGGTGCCGGCCTGTATCCTCGGCACCGACCGGGCGCTGCGTTTGGCCCGAGTCGACGTGGCATTCGGAGCGCCGCTCGCGCTCCCAGCGGGCCGGAAAGCAACGCGCGAAGATTTGTCGAAGTTCACCGCCGAGATTATGAAGGCAATTGAAGCGCTCGCGGGGAGCATGAGTGGAAATTCGTAAGGCGTCGGTCCAAGGCTTCTGCTTCGGGGTGGCGATCACGGTGAAGAAGGCCGAGGAGTCCATCGCCTCGCGTGGCGATGTCACCACCCTCGGTCACGTGGTGCATAACCCGCAGATGGTTGAATCGCTGGCAGCTCGTGGCTTGAAGAACGCGCAGACGGTCGACGAGGTCGATGCCGGCGCGCTCTTCGTGCGCGCGCACGGGCTGCCCGTTGAGGTCTTCGATAAGGCGAAAGAGAAGAATCTCGAGATCATCGACGCGACCTGTCCGATGGTGACGAAGATTCACGTGCAAGCGGAAAAGCTCAAAGCCGATGGATATAAGATCGTAGTGATCGGCGATCCGAACCATCCCGAGGTCAAGGGCACGCTCAGTCACGTGCCGGGTGCCTGGTGCATCCAAAGTCCCGCCGACGTCGAACGACTGCCGCGCTCGAGTCGCGTCGGCGTCGTCGTGCAGTCCACGTGGTCGGGCGAAGGTTTCACCGAAATCGTCCGTGAGCTCTCAGCTAAGTATTACGAGGTGCGGGCGGTCAATACGATTTGCACCGACACGCACAATCGCCAAAACGAAGCGCTCCGTCTCGCCAAGAACGTCGAGGTAATGGTCGTCGTCGGCGGAAAGACGTCCGCGAACACCAAACACCTTGCCGATCTCTCTGAATCACACGGCGCGCGCGCCTACCACATCGAGGGCCCCGACGAGTTGCAGGCGCAGTGGTTTGACGGCGTAACCGTCGCAGGATTGATGTCGGGCGCATCGACCCCGGGTTGGCTGGTCGATCAGGTCGAGGCGCGAATGGAGGAGTTGGCCGTCTCTGCTTAACCTCGTTACGCTTTCCGAGTCTTTCGAAAGCGCCCTCGAAGAACGGATTACCGGATATCGGGGATCGAGAGAGATCTCCGATATGCTTTTGCGCCACTTTGGTTATGCACCGTACGGACCTGCGCGGCGAGGAAAGCGATTGCGTCCGCAGATGGTGATGCGGGTTGCGGCCGGCGAGGGAGCGCCGCTGGTCAATGCGCTCGATGCGGCGGTGGCCGTCGAGATCTTTCATAACTACTCGCTCGTCCACGACGATATCGAGGATCGCGATGAGCTCCGCCACGGGCGGCCGACGCTTTGGAGCGCCTATGGGATCGCGCGCGCGATCAACGCCGGCGACGCGATGTGCGCCCTGAGTTTTCTCAGCCTCGAGCACGCCGCCGCACGTTTAGACGCGCGGCGCGTCCTGAAGATGCTGGCGCTACTTCACGAAGCGCACGCCGTGATGTGCGAGGGCCAATCGCTCGATTTGTACTTCGAGTCGCAGCGTTCCGTCGATCTGCCGGGATACCATCGTATGATCGAGTGCAAGACGGCGCAGCTCTTCGACGCTTCCTGCCGGCTCGGCGCCCACGCGGCAGGCTGCGATGAGCCGGCCATCACCGGTTATGGCGCGGTTGGGCGAGCTTACGGCATGGCCTTTCAAATCCGCGACGACGTCGCTGGGATCTGGTCGACCGTCGGTGAGACGGGCAAGACCGTCGCAGCCGATATCGCGCGCCGAAAGTGGACCTTTCCGGTCGTGTGGGCGATCGCGCAGGCGCCTTCGGCGGCACGCGCCACCGTTGCCGACGCCTACGCGCACGGGGATCCGCTCGACGCCGCAACGGTCGACCGCGTCGTCGCCGCGCTCGATGCCCTCGGCGCTCGCGATGCCGCGGCGGAAGCCGCCGCGGAACATCTCGCAGTTTTGGAAAACCATCCAAATCGCGAGCTTTGCGAGTTTCTCTGCAGCACGCTCGGCCTCGCCGCCGCTCGTTAATCGCGAAAAAAAGGAAGAAGCGTGAACGTCAACGGTACGATCAGTACCTCGGCTCGCCAGGTCTCGCAGGCATGGGCACTCCCCGCGCTGCTGCTCGTCGGTTTCGCCCTTCGGCTGGTCTTCATCACCAATGAAGGCTTCAAGACCGACGTAACCACCTACGTCGCGTGGGCCCTTGCGCTCAGCCAACACGGCTTCGCGTCGTTCTACTCGACGATCGGCTTTGCCGATTATCCGCCGGGCTATTTCTACATTCTCGCGGTTGTCGGGCACTTGTGGCAGCTGTTTTTCGGCGCGCACGATCGCGGCTACGCCCTGCTGCGAGACTTCGTGAAGCTTCCAGCGATCCTCGCCGATCTGGGCGTCGGCGCGCTCCTCTACTTCACGGTTCGTCGCTTCGCGGGTGCCGGCTACGCGCTCGGCGCGGCGGCATTCTACCTGCTCAATCCGGCGACCATCTATATCTCGGCGCTCTGGGGACAGGTCGACTCGATTTCGGGTGGTCTTGCTCTGCTCGCTATCTACGCGCTGCTCCGGAGCTCCGGCCCTTCGTCCTTTGACTCCGCTCCCTCCGCTCAGGATGACACAACCGGTAACGCGCAGCTAGGATGGATTGTTTTTGCGTGGCTCGCGTTTGCCTATTCGATATTGATCAAACCGCAAGCTGCGATACTGCTGCCGTTGTTGGTCGCCTTCGCTTTTGTCGATCCTGCGCGCCGCCGGGCCCGCCTCGCCGCAACCGGAATCGGCATCGTCGCCGGAATTCTCTTCGCACTGATCATCACCGAGCCGTTTCATCCGGGTAATCCGATCGCGACGCTTGGATGGCTGCTCGAACGCTACGCCTACGGCTCGAACGTCTATCCTTACAACAGCGTCAACGCCTTTAATCTCTGGGCGTTGCGGGGCACGCTGTGGCTCTCCGACAGTCAGCCGATTTTCCTCCTGCCGCAGTACCTTTGGGGTATTTTGCTAGTGCTGGCCGCGATTGGCCTGGTGGTCTGGCGCTACCTGCAAGACCGTACCCCACAAGCCTTGGTCGAAGGCTGCGCGATCGCGTCGTTGGCTTTCTTTGTGTTGGCGACCCGCATGCACGAGCGTTATCTCTTCAACGGGCTGCTCTTCACCATCGCTTGCATTCCTTTTGCGCGCCGCTATCTCTGGGCGGCGATCGCGCTGACGGTCGTGCTCTTCGCCAATCTCATCTACAGCCTGCAATATCTCAACGCTGTGACCAACGGCGTCCCAGGCGTTAACGAGCAGAATTTGTGGGGTCTGTGGACGACGGCGTTTTCACTGCTTGCCGTCGGCACGTTCTTCGTGCTGGGATATATCTATCTCGGCGCGGCGGAGGGCGCCGCTGCGGTGCCGGTCGCTGGTGACAAGCCGTCGAGCGGGCGCCGCGCAAGCGCCGCCGCGGCGGCGGAGGCCGGCACGCGCGACTGGTTCGATCCGCGCGAGGGTTTAACGGCGATGCGAGCGCCGGTCGACTACGTCATTATGGCGGTGCTCGGCGTGGCGAACTTCATCGTCTCATTCATCGGCTACTGGTGGCCGCCGGGCAAAGTCTTCGATGAGATCTACTTCGCGCGCGCGGGCGAAGAGTATTTGCAGAACATGCGCATTTACGAAAACACGCATCCGCCGCTCAGTAAACTCCTCATTACGTTCTCGATGATGCTTTTCGGCGGCATGCCCCGAGGGCATGGTCTCGGCGGATGGACCTTCCTCAACGCCGCGATCGGTCACCTGAACAACGGCGACAACTCGTATGGCTGGCGCTTTCTCGACGTCGTTTTCGGCGCGCTTGTCGTCATGCTGGTTTACGTTTTCGCCAAGCGGATCACGGGCTCGACGCTTTTTGCTACGATCGCCGCGCTGCTATTGAGTTTTGACGGGATGCACTTCGTGCAGTCACGGATCGGAACGCCGGAAGGTTTCGTCATTTTCTTCGCTACGCTCGCGGTTTACGCGTTCTATCGGTTCTGGATCAGCTCGCAGGTCGGCGACCGCGCGCACGTCACCGTGCCCAACGTTGCTGCAATCGGCGGCGCGGCGGCCGCGCTGCTCGCCGGCGCGATCGTCGGCCAGGGCGGGCGTCTGCTCGTGGGCCTCGATGCGGCCACGGCGACGGTCGTGACCCTCTATCTTGCCTGCGGCTGCTATTTGCTAGTCCGCTACCTCGTCTTCCCGCGCCTTTATGCCGATGGACGGCGGGAGTTGTCGTTTGCGGAGGGCTCGTACGCGCTACGGGGCAATGATGGGACGGCGGTCTTCGCCGCCGACGGTGGTGCGATCGACGCGCGCGGCAAGATCCAGCGCGGCGCGATCTCGCAGGCAAAAGGCAGCGCACTGGTCTATAGCGACGATCCGCTGACGATCGAGTATCGGCGCGACGCCAGCGTACGCTACGAAACGCCTGCCGGTGATGCCGTCTACGCAGAAGACGAAATCCGCGCCGGCCCGGCGATCGAAAAGGGCCGCTCCTCGAAGCTCTGGCTGATTCTCTTTACGGTCGCGCTCGGTTTGCTGGTCAGTTCCAAGTGGTACGGCGTCATGGGCTTTGGCGTGAGCTTCGCGGTGCTGATCTTCGTTACGGTTGCCGGGCGTTTTTCGTTGGAACGGCGCCGGCCGCTGCTATGGGGCAACCTGCGCGGGTTTAGGCTCGACGGCGCGCTGGCGACGATCCTCTTCGTAAGCGCCTCGGTCTACCTGCTCGTCTGGGTGCCGGATTTGTTGCGTCACTCGCCCGATCCAAACGAGATTCATAACCTCAACGATCTCGTCGGTCGCCAGGCTTCGATGTTCAACTATCACGATACGCTAAAAGCCACGCATCCGTACTCGTCGCAATGGTGGGAATGGCCGCTCGATTACGTACCGATCGCGTATTTCTACGAAGACCACCGCAAGAACCCGACCAATCCGCAGGGGTGCTGCGTCTACGAGATCACGTCGATGCCCAATCCCGCGGTACTTTGGTTCGGTCTCTTCTGCGTGCCGTTTGTTGGCGTCTTAGCCTGGCGCGAACGCAATAAGGGGTACGCCCTCATCGTCGTGACCTATCTGCTGCAGTGGCTGCCGTGGATGAGATCGCCGCGCATCACCTTTGCCTATCACTTTTACGTCAACATACCGTTGATCTGCCTCTGCAACGTCATCGTTCTGCAGCGTTTTTGGCAGTGGTCACAGCGCCGCGACAACGGTCGCTGGCTGGGTACACTGGGGGTGGGCGCCTACGTGGTGGTGGCAGCGCTGGGCTTCATCTATTTCTATCCGATCTTGGCGGCCTACCCGATTAGCTGGGCGGCGTGGCATCAGCGGATGTGGTTCCCGACCTGGATTATCGGGCCAGGCTAACGAAAGGCGGGCGATATGTCCGGACACTCCAAATGGCACAACATCAAACTGAAGAAGGGCAAGGTCGACGCGCAGCGTGGCGCCCTTTTTACCAAACTGAGCAAGGAGATCATCCTTGCAGCGAAAGGCGGCTCGCCCGATCCCGAGGCGAACTATCGTCTGAAAATGGCGGTGGAAAAAGCCCGCGAGTTCAACATGCCGCACGAGAATATCAAGCGCGCGATCTCGCGCGGCTCGGGGCAGAGCGGCGAACGGGAAATCGAAGAGATTCGCTACGAAGGCTATGGGCCGCACGGCTTGGCGGTTGTCGTCGATGCCGCTACCGACAATCGCAATCGCACCGCCGGCGAGATTCGCTTTCTTTTTAGCCGCCACGAGGGCACTCTCGGAGAAACCGGAAGCGTCGGCTGGATGTTCGACCCGGTCGGCTTCGTCGAACTCGACCCGGGCGGACGATCGGAGGACGCGCTCATGGAGCAAACGCTGATTGACGGCGTGGAGGACATCGACTATGACGAAGAACTCGCGGTGATTTACACGCAGCCGACGCGTCTTGCGGGCGTGCGCGACGATCTCCGCGCGAAGGGCTTCAAGATTTCCGACGCGTATCTTGGCATGCGCGCAAAAACGAAGCTCGAGTTGCAGGGCGGCGAGCTCTCCGCCGCGCTGGCCTTCCTGGATGCGCTGGAAGAGCACGAAGACGTGCAGCGGCACTTCAGCAATCTCGATTTTAGCCATGTGCCGACGGAGGCGCTCGCCTGAAGTCGTCGCTCCAAGCGTATCTGCCACGCGATTGGCTCTTTCCAATCGCTTTGGTCATTTTCGTTGCCGTCGTCGTTTGGTTCGGACGGCAAATCTTTGACTTTCTCTTGCCATCGTCCACTACGGTGACGCTGCCGTCGTTCGTCGGCGAAACGCTGGGCGACGCGAACGCCGAGGCCGGACGGCTGAAGCTCAACGCCGCGGTCGTCGATCACACCACGAGCGATCGTTACCCGCAAGGGGTGGTCATCTCGCAGCGCCCCGATCCCGGCGATCAAGTCCGGCAGGGACGGCAGATCTCCTTTGTGATCAGCGACGGCATCGTCGCGCGATTGATGCCCGATCTGCGGTACCAATCGATGCGCGAGGTGCAGCTCGATCTTTCGCGTACGCATCTGCAGCTCGGAAAAGTGAGCTATGCGCGCAGCGACCTAATTCCAGACGGCCACGTTATTTCGCAGAATCCCGCGCCGCTGGTCAGCGTGCACGAGGGCGATGTCGTGACGCTGGTCGTGAGCCGGGGAGGCCGCACGAACGTGATCGTCCCCGACTTCGTCGGTTTGACGATCAATCAGGCACGAGCGCTTGCCGCAAGCGCCGGTATCAAGCTTGGCCAAGTCGTCTGGACGCCGCTCGGGAAGAAGGGGCCGCCGCACGGCATGGTCGCGCGTCAGAGACCGCCCCCGAAAGCGAGAATCACGTCATTCGATCCCGTCGCCCTTCAGGTGAGCGCGGGACCCAACGAGTCCGGATATCTTCTCCGGCAAGTGCACGTGCTCGTTTCCGTGCCCGTCGTCGACAACGCGCAAAACAGCGAGCAGCAGAACGACCAACCAGTCGACGTGCGCCTCGCGTTGACCGACGCGACGGGCCAGTACGATTTCTACCACGCCTTCGCGCAGCCCGGTCAAAAACTCGACTTCAACGTCACCGCGGTCGGGACGTCGCTGCTCGACATGTACGTCAACGGAACGCTGGTCGGCGAAACGCGTCTAGGCACCGAACCGCCGATAGTCTACCCAAGCAGCTCCCCCGCACCGTCCGAGTCCCCGTCGCAATGAATTCTTGCAGCCGGCTGCTCAGCGCGAACGGACGTTGGGGTATTGCGTCGAGAGCGCTCGTCGCGGCACATCCATGTGCCGCTCCTGCTCTCGCACTTTTTCGGGCAAACGAAGTTTTGAAACAGCCATCCATGGCTGGCCCGAAAAAGTTGCGAAGTCTCGACTCAGCACACCAGCCCGTCCTCACGTCGAGCCGGAGATAGTGCAGTGACCATACTCGCGCCGTCACTTTTGTCAGCGGATTTCGCGAGGATTGGCGAACAGATCGCGTGCGTGCAGGATGCCGGCGCGCAATGGCTGCATCTCGACATCATGGACGGGCGGTTCGTACCGAACATCACCTGGGGTCCGAAGATCGTCGGCGATCTCCGCAAACTCTCGCCGCTGGTATTCGACGCGCACTTGATGATCGTGGAGCCCGAGCGCTACGTAGACGATTTTCGCGCCGCCGGATGCGATCGCATCACATTTCACCTCGAAGCGACTTGCCACGCGCAACGATTGCTCGTGCATCTGCGCGAATCGGGGGTGGAACCCGGGATCGCAATCTGCCCGCAGACGCCGGTGACGATGCTGCAGGACGTGATCGAGGATTGCGCGACCGTGCTCGTGATGAGCGTAAACCCAGGGTTTTCCGGGCAGAAGTTCATCGCGCACGCGATCGAAAAAGTACGCGAAGCGCGCGCGCTGGTCGACCGGCACAATCCGAAATGCCTGATCGAAGTGGATGGAGGCGTCGGCGCCGAGAATGCGCGTCAGCTCGTCGAGGCCGGCGCGGACGCGCTGGTGATGGGTTCGGCGGTCTTCGACGCGCCGGATCCCGCGGCGGAGCTGCGCCGCATTCGCGCGCTCTTGGCGTGAACGAAGAGCAGATACTCGAAGCGATTCGCCCGTTCACGACCGGCATCGGGGACGATGCGGCGTTGTGGCAACCGTCGCGTTCGCACCGCAGCGCGATTTCGAGCGATATGCTGGTCGAAAACGTCGATTTTACCCGCGATGCGATGACGCTGCAAGATGTGGGCTGGCGAGCGATGGCCGCAAACGTCAGCGATCTCGCGGCGATGGGCGCGAAGCCGGTGCTGGCAACGGTCGCGCTGGCTTTTCCCGAAACGCTCACCCTCGACGAAATCGTCGAGCTCTATCGCGGTCTGGCTACGTGCGCGGCGCGCGGCAAGCTGGTGGTGGTCGGCGGCGACCTGTCGCGCGCGCCTGCGCTGACGATTGCGATCACGGTCGTCGGAGAAGTTCGCACTTCCAACGTAAAGAGGCGCGCGGGTGGCCGCCCAGGGGACGTCGTCGCGGTGACGGGCAAGCTCGGCGCTGCGCGCGCGGGTCTCGAGCTCACGCGCGACCCCGAACTCATCGACGGCGAGCTGCGCGAAGAAGCGTTACGAGCGTTTCGCCATCCCCAAGCGCGCGTCGCCGAAGGCCGCTTTCTCGCCGCCAACCGCAACGTTACGGCAATGATTGATTGTTCCGATGGTTTGTCTACCGACTTGAGCCGTCTGGCGGCGGCTAGCGGTTGCGGCGCGACTGTGGAATGTGTCCCGTTAGCGCGGTCCGCTCGCTCCGTGGCGGAAGCGCAGGGTGAGAATCCGGAGCGTTTCGGCCTCGCCGGGGGTGAGGATTTCGAGCTGATCGCGGCGATTCGAGCTCGCGCATATCGTCACGTTGCCGCGCGCTACGCGGCGCGCTTTAATCACGAGCTCCTTCGGGTCGGCGTCTTACGCGCCGACCTGGGCGTCGTATGGAACGGAACTCCGCTCGAACGTTCGGGATGGGATCACTTCCACTAGCCGCCGTTATTGGGGTTCGGACAGGTCTGGGAAGAAGAACCGAAGCTTGGCGCCCCAGGTTGAAGCGGCTCTTGCTTATACACAATGGGCGCTTGATTGAAGTTGAAGACGCTGCCGCTAAGCAGGTTGTCTTTGGAGTATTGGATCAAATCGGTGTCCCCGAGCGTGCCGAGGTGGAACACGGCCTCGATGAAAGTGAGGATGGCAGACTGCGTCTTTGGAACGGTGTCGATGACGCCGGCCTTCGAAAATGGTGAAATAACGAGCATCGGAACGCGGTAGCCGTAGTTGTTCGGGTCGGACGGATTCCCAAGCGGATTCGGCGCTTCAAACGGCGTTTCGTTGTCGTACCAGCCACCCCAATCGTCCCAGACGACCACGATAGCCGTTGGCTCCTTGGTCCAATACTGCGCGCTGAGACCGATCGTGTTCGCGATAAAGCTGACAAACGAAGGCCCATACATCGATTTATACTGCGATGTGAATTTTCCCGGATGATCCGACCAGTCGGGGCATGGAATAATGTATGAGAGCGGCGGCAGATTGCCCGTGGCGACATCGGATGCGAACTTCGATAGGCCTGGATCGACGATGAAGTTGCCCGTGCCGCTGTCTCCGCCTTCCTGCTTGTAAAGGTTATAGAGGTGTTGGACGGACATCGGACCGTTCCAATAATGCACGGTCGTCGCGGGCACGTACGACTTCCAGTTGATCGCCGGATAGCCGCCGCCGGCTGCCGTATCGACCAGATCGTAGATGGTCGGATACTCCTGGCACGGAGCGATTTGGTTTGCCTTCTCTTCGACGCCGGGCCATGCCGTCGTCAGATCGACCGTCGGCACGACTGCAGCGGCGCTCGGACATTGCGTGCTGCCGGGTGGCAGTTCTGCGGCATCCAGGTGGCTGGACGTATAGCCGTTGGCTTGGCCGGCGATCAAATACTGATGCGCGATATAACTGGCGCCTTCGTTGTCTTGGAAAACCTCGTCGGAGAGGGTGAACTGCTTTGCAAAGTCCCAGTAATTCTGAACGTCGGTTCGCTGCACGAATGCATACGCAGTTTCCGGCGTGCACGGCGGCGTATTGCAGTCGGCAAAGGTTTCGTTCGCCCACCCGTCGTTCTTGAAGTTGTCGACTTCGGTGTAGAAGCCGCCCCCGGCGCCTGGGAGTGCGAGATGACTGTGAGTGGGATCCCAGGCGGTGTTCAGGCTGATTTGCGTCAGTTTGACATGACTGCCGTTCTGGTCCAGGCCCCAATTTTGGGTGTCGGCGCCGACATAGCCAAGAAAGAGGTTGTTGAACGTACGATTCTCCATCACGACCACGACAATGTGTCGAAGTTTCGTTCCAAACGAGAGCGCATTTCGATGCATCCGGTGTTGACCGGCGATACCCGGCGGGGTTACGTGCGGCTGCAAGGATGCACATCCGGCCAACACTCCGAGCAACCCGAAGGCTGCGAACGGTCGAAGGGACGTTTGGAAACCCATCTCGTCTCCATCCTATCCAAAACTGACCGAGCGTGATCCTCGGCCGGCACTAGCGTCCGACGGACGAAGAAGCCGCTCAGCTACCTACCAGCAGTCTACACTTCGGCAATCCGCCCGGCAAGCCCACAGTCGCTTGCGGCGTTCGTGGATTGCGCGCCGTTAGGCGCGGCGCGTCACTCGATTTGAGCGCAAACAGGCGGTGCAGACGCGGGCGGTGCGGTGAACGCCGCGGTCATCAATGCGAACCGACTGCAAATTCGGAAGCCAGCGACGCTTGGTTTTATTCATCGCATGACTGACGTTGTTCCCTGCTTTGGGTCCCTTATCGCAAATCTCGCACCGCTTGGCCATAGCCGGCCGATAGTACCACGGCGCCCGGCCGCCCGGCAACCCCAAAGCGTAAAGCCGAAATGTTGACGAGAGGCAAGGATTCCGGGGTTAGCTCCCAAAGACGGCCCAACCATGCACCGCGCGCGCATCGCCATCGATGCGATGGGAGGCGACTACGCCCCCCAGGAGATTGTCGCGGGCGTGCTGCTCGCCGCGGCAGAGTTCGATGCGACCATTCTGCTCGTCGGCGACGAGGGACGCGTCCGCCCGCTTCTGCGCGGACCGGCGGCCGACCTGATCACCGTGGTCCACGCGCCCGAAGCCGTCGCGATGGATTTGACGCCCTCGAGCGCCATCCGAAGCTGCGAGCGGACGTCGCTCGGCGTTGCCGTGAACCTGATCAAGCGGGGTGATGCCGACGCCGTCGTCTCGGCTGGAAATAGCGGCGCGTTTTTAGCCATCGCCATGATCAAGCTGCGGACGATCGAAGGCATTTCGCGGCCGGCGATCGCAACGGTCTGGCCGGCGCTCAACGGACCGACCGTACTGCTCGATTCGGGGGCGAACGTCGACTGCCGGCCGGAGTGGCTCGAACAGTTCGCGATCATGGGGTCGGCGTATGCGAAAGCCGTTCTGAACGTGCCCGAGCCGCGGGTGGGCATACTCTCCGTGGGCGAAGAGCGCAGCAAGGGGAATCAGCTGGTGCTGGAAGCGGCGCGTCTGTTGGAGGTGGCGCCGGTGAAGTTCATCGGCAACGTCGAAGGCGGCGACCTCTTTCACAACGTCGCGGACGTCATCGTTACCGACGGTTTCGTCGGAAACGTGGTGCTCAAAACCGGCGAAGGCTTATTTGCCGATCTCGCGGGCGTCATGCGCGATACGCTCTTGGGAGGCGGCGTCCTGACCAAAATTGGAACCGCGATGCTGGCTCCCGCGCTCAAGCGCCTGCGCAAACGATTCGACTATGAAACGTACGGCGGCGCACCGCTGCTCGGGCTGCGCGGGAACTGCATCGTCACGCACGGTCGCGCGAGCCGTAACGCGGTCAAACATGCCATCGGAGCGGCCGTGCAAGAAGTCAACCACGACGTCGTCGGTAAGATCAGCGAGTTAACGGCACCACATCTCGCGCCGACGTAAACCGCCATGGCCGGCGTCTACGTCCATCTGCCTTTCTGTCCGTATCTCTGCCCCTATTGCGATTTTGCCAAGTGGCCGCTGCGCGCGAGTGCGGCGCGCAACTACCTCGAAGCGCTCTACGCTGAGATCGAATCCGAGCCGCCCACGCCGGCTCAGACCATCTACCTCGGCGGCGGAACGCCAAACGCCTACGATCGCAGGGCTCTTACCGATTTGCTCGCGTGCTTGAACCAACGGTTTCCCGGCGCGCACGAGGTTTCCATCGAGATCAATCCCGAGCTCGTACGCGAGGGTGACCTCGACGCTTACCGCGAGGCCGGCGTCACTCGGCTCTCGATCGGCGTGCAATCGTTCGAACCGAGCGAGATTCGCGTGCTCGGCCGCAAGCACACGGTCGAGCAGATCGGCGCGGTCGTCACGCAGGCGCGTGCCGCGCGGATCGAGTCAATTTCGCTCGACTTGATGTTCGCGGTCCCAGGGCAAACGCCGGCGAGCTGGCGCCGAACGCTCCAAGCCGCGATCGCGCTTGGCGTCGATCACTGTTCCGCGTATGGTTTGACGATCGAAGAAGGCACGCCGTTTACGGCGTGGCGCGCGCGTGAGCCCGCTGCTTTTTTCGACGACGCGCGCGAAGCCGAACTCTACGAAATAGCGATCGAGACGCTCGGGGGCGCCGGGTACGAGCAATACGAGATCAGCAATTTCGCCCGTCCCGGGCACCGCTGCGCGCACAACCTCAACTATTGGGCGAACGGCGAGTATCTCGGGCTGGGCGTCGGCGCCGCTTCCTATCGCGATGGCGTGCGCAGCCTCCACACGCGCTCGCTGGAAGCATATGTGGCGGCGGCTCGGGCGCGCAAAGCGATTCCGTCGGAAGCCGAGCGGCTGGAAGGTCGCAGGCGCGTGGGCGAGGCGGTGATGCTCGCGTTGCGAACGGCGCAGGGGGTTGGAGTGAGCGAGTTCAAAGAACGGTACGGTATCGACGTGTTGGAAGATTACGCTCCCGTCGTTACTCGATTCGCACGGACGGGATTGCTGGAATGCGTCGGCGACCGCGTGCGGCTGACCCGGCGGGGTACCTTTCTAGCCAACGACGTCTGCGGAGCCTTCGTAACATTCGAGTAACACCAACGAACCTGTCCGAGACCGTCTTACGCGCCGCATTCATCATCGTCTTCGGCGTGACGGGCTTTCTTTTGGGACGCGAGGCCTATTTTAGTCTGCTCTCGCCGCACTTTGCGAACGAGGCGTTTCAACTCGCCTTCTTGATCCTCTCGCCCGTTATCGGTGCCGTCATTGGTGCGCTGCTCGCACCATTCGCACAAGCACTCTTCGAAGTGCAGCTGCGCCAAACGGAAGGAGCAATGGAACGCCTGACGCCCGCCGAGATCGCGGGCGGGGCCGTCGGACTGGTCGTCGGCTTATTAATTGCCTTCCTCATCAAAGGCATCGTTTTCGAGCTGATCTCCGATTTTGGGCGAGCCGGGACGTATATCGCGATCGTCCTCTATCTCATCGTCGCCATCTTTGCGGCGTACTTAGGGGCGCGTATCGGCGCGAAAATTCGAATCGTTCCGGTTCCACGCGGCGCCGCGGGAAGCGCGGCGGAGAACAGCATGAAGCTCATCGATACGTCCACGATCGTGGATGGCCGGATCGTCGAGATCGTCGAAAGCGGATTTCTCGAGGGTACTCTCGTCGTGCCTCGCTTCGTCTTGCGCGAGCTTCAGGCGATCTCCGATTCGGTCGATCCGCTCAAACGCACGCGCGGTCGCCGCGGTTTCGACGTGCTTAGCCGCTTGCAGGAGCTTTCGATCGTCGAAATCAGCGAACGCGACTTTGCCGACATGGCGCCAGGAAACGTGGACGCGCGACTCGTGCGCCTCGCGCAAGAGTTCGGAGCGAAGCTCGTCACCAACGATTACAACTTGAACCGGGTGGCGCAAGTCGAGGGCGTGGATGTTCTCAACGTCAACGAGCTGGCGAACGCGGTCAAACCGGTCGTGCTCCCGGGTGAAGAGCTGCACGTCGCGGTACTTCGCGAGGGTAAAGAGTTTCATCAAGGCATCGGCTACCTCGAAGACGGAACGATGATCGTCGTGGAGCATGGACGCCGATTGATCGGCGAAGAGACCGACGTCATCGTGACCAGCGTGCTGCAGACGGTCGCCGGCCGGATGATCTTTGCGCGCCCAAAGCGCGAGGGCGTCGCTTCGTGAGATGGGGGGCCGTCATCGTGGCGGCCGGTCGCGGCACGCGCTTCGGTGGTCCCAAACAGTTTCTCGCGTTGGCCGGCCTGCCAATGGCCGGTTGGTCAATACAAACGTTTGCGCGCATGCCCGAGGTCGCGGAGCTCGTCGTCGCGACCGAACCGGAATCGATCGAACCCATGCGGGCGCTTTTCGCGCGAGTTGCGCCCGAGCGCGTGCCGGCGATCGTTCGCGGCGGCGCGACACGGCAGCAGAGCGTCTACGAGGGCTTACGCGCTCTTTCGGCGCAGTGCGACGGTGTCTTCGTCCACGACGGCGCGCGCCCGCTCGTGGTCGCAGACGACGTGCGGGCCGGCATGCGCGAGGTACGCCTGGGCCGCGCTTCGCTGCTCGCAACGGCGGTCGTGGATACGATTAAACAAGTCGATCCGGGTTCGATGCACGTGTGCGCGACGCTCGATCGAGCAACGCTGTGGGCGGCACAAACGCCGCAGTTCGCGCTTGCCGCCGACCTGCGCGCCGCGCACGAGCGTGCGCTGCACGACGGATTCGACGCAACCGACGATGCCGCGTTGCTAGAGCGAGCCGGGGTCGAGGTAATCGTCGTTCCTTCGACGAGCGAGAATTTCAAAGTCACGTTGCCGGCCGATATCGCCCGCGCCGAAGCGATTCTACAAACTCGTTACCCCCAGTTTGTCGAAGGCTGATGCGAATCGGGCACGGTTTCGACGCCCACCGGCTCGTCGACGGACGCGCGCTCGTGCTTGGCGGCGTGCACGTACCCTTCGAACGCGGCGCGCTCGGGCACTCTGATGGCGACGTGCTCGCGCACGCGCTCGCCGACGCGCTGCTCGGAGCGGCCGCGCTCGCCGATCTCGGCGCGCGCTTTCCGTCGAGCGATCCTCGTTGGAAAGACGCCGATTCGATGGAGCTGCTGGCACGCTGTGCGGAGGCGGTGCGCGAAGCGGGTTTCGCGATCGCCAACGTCGATGCAACGATCGTCGTCGAACGCCCCAAGCTCGCGCCGTTCATCGAAGCCATGCGCGCCAACGTGGCGTCGCGTATCAGCTGTTCAATCGACGCCGTCGGCATTAACGCCAAGACGAGCGATGGCTTGGGCTATACCGGCGACGGCACCGGTCTCGCCGCCTATGCGGTGGCGCTGCTGCAGCCCCGCATTGACGGGCCGGGTTAAGCTTTCTGTCATGGGCAAGCCCTTCGGGAATATCCTAGCCGATTTGCGTGCGCCCCTCGAACGCGACCCGGCGGCGCGCGGTTGGCTGGATGTCGTGCTCTCCTACCCCGGGTTCCACGCGCTGGTCGCGCACCGGGTGATCCATCCACTGTACCGCGCCGGCATTCCGATTCTGCCGCGCTGGCTTGCCAACGTTTCGCGCTTTTTCACCCAGATCGAAATCCACCCGGCGGCCAAGGTCGGCAAGGGCATTTTCATCGATCACGGCAGCGGCGTCGTCATCGGTGAGACCGCCGAGATAGGCGACGGGTGCACGATCTATCAGGGCGTCACGCTAGGCGGGACGAGTCTCTCACGCGGCAAACGGCATCCGACGCTCGGCCGCAACGTGACGATCGGCGTCAACTCCAGCGTGCTCGGCGCGATCGCGTTGGGTGACAATGCAAAGGTCGGTGGCGGCTCCGTCGTCGTGAAGGACGTTCCGGCAAACGCGACGGTCGTCGGCGTTCCGGCACGCATGGTTGCAAAAGACGGCAAGCCGATTCGCGTTGTCCCGGATCGGCCGCAAGTCG
>Ga0209169_10000148_pt1 | contig 40441 bp, 22 predicted proteins | sample HubBroMetageWRM4_FD_188346 | JGI IMG/M metagenome (GOLD analysis project Ga0209169, IMG submission 188346) | Warmed soil microbial communities from the Hubbard Brook experimental Forest, New Hampshire - Hubbard Brook CCASE Soil Metagenome WRM 4... | ecosystem: Environmental > Terrestrial > Soil...
GCGCTGCCAATGTCTGTGGGAACCAGAGTGATGGTCGCGCGGGCCTTTGAGCAGAGGCTGAAACCTTTTTTTGCTCCCGCGACTTGGCAGCCGCCGCAAACGAGACCAGTAGTGACCTCGCATTAACTCGTAGTGGTTGGCTTGGCCTAGCTTCCCTGAGTCGTAAACGAATCAGCCGACCATTGTGTGGAGAGATACTCAGGTGTATATTGCCGCTCAATTGACTCTTAAGGGCGAATCTCGGCTCATGGGCATTAAGGCTGAGCCGAGAGAACTCTGCGCATAATCGGTCGCTGCCGCTGGAGATTGACCATGAAATTTTCTCCCCGTGCGTTAGTGGTCAGCTTGGTTTTAGGTTCCGCACTTGTGGTGGTGTGGCCACTGTATGGCTGGGAGACAGATGTCCACTATGCCCTCACAAGGTGGCTCGCCGTAAAGGCGGGGTTTAGCGAGGCGGATGCCGAGCTCATAGCATCGGGTGACCAAGAACTCGACGATGGGAAATATAGTCCTGCGCCCTGGGCGATGGGCCTGCACATTATTCTGACCGGGGACGTGTCTGCTTCAAAAGCCGTTCAAAGGAATCATTTTCCTTCCTACGGTGATGTACCGGGTTCCCCAGCGGGGAGAGCTGTTGAGCCGAACAGCAAATCGGCGCAGGAGTGGGCGCTGAATGAGATTAATTTCAAGATTGGTCCCGACGGGAAATCTCGTCAGAAAGCACTCTCAGATTTTGGCAATTCGCTCCACCCTCTCCAAGATTCTTGGTCACATCAAGGTATTCCCGACATCCCGTTTCGGCCAGGATGGAAGGCTCGGCCCAGTCTTAGTTGGGGGCACCCAGTAAAACGCGCAGGATGGTCGAATCACGATGCAGACCTCACCTATCTTCACGTCGAGGACACTGTGGCAACCGCTCAGGAAACATACGCCTTGTTGCTGGAATACTTGAATAAGCATAAGGAACTGAAGGCAAAGGATTCTATACCTTGGGCGCGTCTGGAATCAGAAGTCCGCGTCTTCGCACAAGCGAACACCAAGGAAGCGAAGTATTACTGGTTCAAACGTGATGAAAGCGTGCCCTTGAATCGTTACGGGAGACCTTCTTTTCTCCGCGAGCTGTCGCTTCCGGGCCAACCCATCTTCATAAACACCAACCCCCTGAAGCCAACTCACGACGTCATCGAATCCGAACCCACATTTCAATCAGAGACGCTCACGGTTCCCATTGAGGTTCGCGAGGCTGCAGAAAGATTCTTGAACACGTGGATTGTGAAATCCGATGTCGAAGCGGCGTTGGGATTTGTCATTCCTGACGAGCTTCACCATCAATTGGAAGACGAAAAGCTCACTAGCGACCAAGAATTCGTGTGGGCCAGAAAATTCCTAACTCTCTGGCTGATTGAAGACCACGGTCTGGTAAACGAAAAAGGACATGGAGTACCGCGGATGGAAGGCTATCCCGAACTTCCAGTCAGCCCAGAAGTCGCCAAAGAACCATTTCGGACCGTTAGATTTGAGAAGCTGTACGATGCTATCGAATCACCGAACGGACGAGACGAGTATTGGGTAGGGGAATTGCACGCCGAATCCCCCGATGTACATAGTGAATTTGCTCTTGCATTTCATTTTAGGGCCACGCCGCACGATGGTCTGCTCATCTTGCTCGAACAAGACAATCGCGCGTGGCGGGTCAGCAGATTATTATGGATTGTGACGTAACCCCGGGGCCGTTCGGTAGAGCACTATGTCCAGACTGGGACCGCTGGGTTGACAAGATTCAGAAGAGAAGTGTGCCGACCCGTGGGGGCGTAGAACTGGCGAATCACCCGTTCTAGAGTTTTAACCAGGCGCTTCTACGCTGCAGCCACGCCCTTCACTTCATTGACTGTATTTTCTAATAGGTGTATACAGCGAGCAGTTAATAAGGCTGCCCGCCTTGGAATGGAGCTGCCCATGGACTACAAGAAACCAATCATCGCTGCACTCGTCCTGTGCGCCAGTGTTCCTGTTGCGTTTTCCCAGACCGGGAAGGAGTTCTCCATACCCATGGATGACTTGAAAACATGGGCGGAGAAACCAGTCGCTGTACTTCAAGTCAAGATTAGCGGCCATTCCGCAGTCCATCCCGTACAGAACGATTGCGAAATGCATCTCGGCGGCAACGTCGTCGGCTATCAAGGGGACCCTGATGGCTGGGTGCTGGAGCCGATGAACGCATGCGCCGAGCCGTTACCGGGAGCTACAACGTATACCAAGACGGGTTGGCTCCATTTTGGCGATTCGGTCACGGGCAAGACGATAACCGCAACGGGGATAATTAGAATTTGGCCTGAACACCTAACCTCGTCAGGTGCTTCCAATCCCGCCCATGCCCTTGAATTGCACCCACTCCTTGCTGTCTCAAACGGCAGTGCGTCTTATGACTTCTCGAAACTTGTTGACGCTCCTGAGGATTTCCCCGGAGGAGTCTCCACCGGAACTGCTGCGAGCATTCTGACTCACACCACCGTAACGGTCACCCAATCGGCGAAGATGGCAAAAATTAATTTCATCTCTGGAACCATCGGAAATTTTACGACACTTTCCGTGCGAGCAAACTTACAAAACGCAGTAGACATCGACGGAAGCTACCGGATGAACGGAGCAGTAATTTTGGACTCAGGACAGGACGTAGCAGTGAAACTGCTAACCTCCAAAGGAACGGCCATCAATGGCACAATTGCGAAGCTGATTCAGGCGGGCAAGCCAAGCGCGCAATATGACTTTCTTGTGTTGTTCAGCCTAGACCCGGTCGCTCTCTACGACGCTGCAACGCAAAGTCAGGGTGACCCTGTCGAGGTGAAAGAACCAATACAACTCATCATTTACGGAGAAGGACAAGCCGAATGAATGCTGGCAACGGATTCCTTCGCAAACCTAAATTTGGAGGTGTCACGTGGCAACCACACCGCGGAGTTCTTCTCCTGCAAAGCTTCCGAATTTGTCAGCGGATGACGTTGTTGTAATCGTATTTGCGTTTATCGGGCTTGGTGGAGGCGTGTTCCTTGCACTTCGCACGAACGCTCCACCAATCATCACTTCCTTCTTGTTTTCAACCGGGATTACGGCGTTGATTTATCGTTTTCTCGGGGGAATTGAAGGCACATCCTATGCGGTCGGCGCGTTGAAATTAGGAGGGGCGGCAGCATGCCTCGTCGGAATCGCGCTGTTGATAAATCCGTACCTAGAGTCTGAGCTTAAATTTCGATTAATTAAAGATGACGTGATGGCTGGAACGTGGCACTGGGTGTACGCGAAGGGGGGATGGGACGGTCAGCTAGTTTTCGTAAAGGGGAAGAATGGAGATTGGACATTTAGCGGACAGCAGACCGAATGGTCAAATGGCAACGGTAAACCGCGTTTTGAGGTCAAGAATGGGACCGCCAAAGTAGTAGGCGAGAACAGTTTGCAGCTCAAGTTTGACGCGGAAGACCACACCTACAATAGAACCATCCACCTTGAATCAGCCGCTCCATTAAAACTGCTGCCAGCTTTCAGGGGAGAACTCCATGAAGACAACAATACCGACCCGTGGGGAATGATGATTTATAAGTGGCCGCCGCCGAACGATTAGGCAATCAATTGGACGCGGAATTTGACGGGTTCGCACCCGCTGTAGCCGGTGGTTTCTGAAGTGCCAAGATTTTATCGAGAATAGCTGTTAGTGACTTCGACGTAGCTTGAGCCACGGCCGCCCTTTTAATGAGTTCACTAAACAGGAGTGGTCGTTTCAAACAGTCATTTGGGTTTGCGGCTTCAAATTCACGTTGTAGTTCCCTGGTGGTTTTATCAAAGACCTCTTCGCCAAGTTCTTGTCGCAGAGTATCTTCAAGCCTCCTCTCGAAGCAGGCGAAGGAGTCCTTAATCGTGCAGGGAAAATCCTCTTCGGCCTCGCCGACGAGTCTCAACAAGCGCCTGTTAGTTTCGATGCATTGTTGGTCGCCCTTGTCGCTATCCCACACGACGTAGGTCGGAATCCCTAAAGTCTTGAAGATTAGCGCAGGGCGGTCGAGATTGTTCTTTCCACCGCAAGGAATAACTGAGATTCCCAGAGCGTCGAGGCTTATATCTCGGGACTTCGCAGTGCCCTGAATGGCGGATAAATCATCTTCGCCTTCGACGAGAACGACAACATCCGCAAAGAATCCCTCGTTCACCCACGGCGTCATGATTGGCTGTAGCCGCGGGAACCCTCACAATGCGACGGTCACGACGCTCTAGCAGTTCACAGCAATCATCCATGCGCAGTCTCTGACCGAGCGCAGCCACTACCAGATTTATTGTATTTTGGAGAACCCCTCCGCGGCAGTACCATCTAAGCGCTTCCTGCTCTACCCAGGAGATTCTTATTGCCGAGATAAAAAACACCTCTGCATCCATACCTGAATATCAAAAGCCTCCGGTCCCAGCCGCCCCCGCTTCGCCACAACCTCGGCGCAAGGTACCGCATTTCGTTTGGTGGCTCCTGTCTCTGCTCGTCCTTCTGATTGTTGCCCTCCTGATTTTCCGCCACCACGAAGACGCCAAAAAAGCCGCGGCCAAGAAAGTTCGTCCCGCTGGCATCACCATCACCACCATCACAGCGCAAAAAGGCGATATCGGCGTTTACCTGGACTCCATCGGCACAGTCACCCCGGTGTACACCTCTTCGATCACCGCGCAAGTCACCGGAATAATTATTGGCGTCCACTATACGGAAGGCCAGCGCGTCGCGAAGGGCGACCCCCTGATTGACATTGACTCGCGCACCTACCGCGCCATGCTGATGGAAGCCGAAGGCGCGCTCGAACGCGACCAGAATCTTCTAGCGCAAGCGCAGATGGATCTGGCGCGTTACCAGGAAGCCTGGGCGCACAACGCCATCGCCAAACAGATTCTCGATGACCAGGAAAAACTGGTGCACCAGGATGAAGGCGCCGTAAAGAACGACGAAGGCACGGTTCAATTCAATCAGGTGCAGGTGGAGTATTGCCACATCACCGCGCCCATCGCCGGCCGCGTCGGTCTGCGCCTCATGGATCCCGGCAACGTGGTGCAAACCGCCGGCACGACCACGCTCGTGGTCATTACGCAGCTCGAGCCCATCACCGTAGTTTTCACGATTCCCGAAGACAGTCTCGGCCCCGTGCAAGATCGCCTGCGCGCGAAAGCCAAGCTCAGCGTGGATGCCTTCGATCGCACCGCGCAAACGAAAATCGCCAGCGGCCAACTGCTCACGCTCGACAATCAGATTGATACCACCACCGGCACGGTGAAAGGCCGCGCCCTTTTCGCCAATACCAACGACGCGCTCTTTCCCAATCAGTTTGTGAACACGCGCCTGCTGGTGAATACGCTGCAGGGCGTCACGCTGGTTCCGTCCTCCGCCATCCAACAAAATGGCCAAGCGTCGTTCGTGTATGTGATCCAAGACAATGTCGCGCACATGCGCAGCGTAAAAGTGGGGGTGACCAACGGCGGGCAAACGCAAGTTGACGGCATCAATCCTGGAGATGTGCTGGCGAACAGCAGCTTCGATAAGTTGCAGGAGAACATCGCGGTCGTAATCTCGAACAAGCCGCCCGCCGCTGGCACGAACGGCGCTAGCACGAATGGCGCGAGCGGGAGCAGCGCTCCGTGAGTCCCTCTCGTCCGTTTATTTTGCGGCCGGTAGCCACTTCTTTGTTGATGGCCGCAATCTTGCTGGTTGGCATCGTCGGTTACACGCAACTCCCCGTCTCGGCGTTGCCGCAAGTTGACTATCCCACCATTCAGATCCTCACGTTTTATCCCGGAGCAAGCCCCACCGTCGTTGCAACCACAGTGACGGCCCCGCTCGAGCGCCAATTCGGCGAGCTGCAGGGTTTGAGCCAGATGACTTCCTCCAGCTCCGGCGGCACTTCCGTGATCGTCCTGCAATTCAATCTCACCCTGAGCATTGATGTCGCAGAAGAAGAAGTGCAGTCCGCGATCAACGCGTCGCAAAGCCTGCTGCCGTCCATCCTGCCCGCGCCTCCTACTTACAGTAAAACGAATCCAGCCGACGCACCCGTGTTGACGCTCGCCATCACTTCCAACTCGATGCCGCTTCCGCAGGTGGAAGACCTGGTGGACACGCGCCTGGCGCCGAAAATTTCGCAGCTCAGTGGCGTAGGTCTGGTAACCATCAGCGGCGGACAAAAACCAGCCGTGCGCATTCAGGCCAACCCCACAGCACTTTCGTCCTATGGCATCAATCTGGAGGACCTGCGTAGCGCGCTGACCTCCGCCAGCGTGAACGCCGCCAAAGGAAACTTCGACGGTCCCAAGCAGGACTACCAAATTGATGCCAACGATCAGCTCGTCACGAACACGGATTACAAAAACGTTGTGGTTGCCTACCGCAACGGCGCGCCGGTGATGCTCCCCGACGTAGCCGCCATCGTGAATGGCGTGGAGAATAATTCGCAGGCTGCGTGGATGAATCAGACTCCCGCGGTGATCCTGAATGTGCAGCGCCAGCCTGGCGCAAATACGATCGCCGTCGTGAAAAGCATCAAGGCGCTGATTCCGCAACTCGAAGCCAACCTGCCCACCGGAATTCAGGTCACCACGCTCACCGATCTCACGACCGCCATCGAAGCATCCGTCTCCGACGTCGAATTTGAATTGCTCCTCACCATCGGCCTGGTCGTCCTGGTCATTTTTCTTTTCCTGCGCAGTCTATACGCCACCATCATCCCGGCGGTGGCCGTGCCGCTGTCGCTCGTCGGCACTTTGGCGGCGATGTACCTGCTCGGCTACAGCCTGGATAACTTGTCGCTGATGGCGCTTACGATCTCCACCGGTTTCGTCGTGGACGACGCGATCGTGATGATTGAAAACATTTCGCGTTACATCGAAGCGGGCGATCCTCCGATGGAAGCGGCGCTCAAAGGCGCCGAACAAATCGGCTTCACCATTCTCTCGCTCACCGTCTCGCTGATCGCCGTGCTGATTCCGCTGCTATTCATGGGCGATGTCGTTGGCCGCCTGTTCCGAGAATTCGCGGTCACGCTGGCCGTCACCATCGTGCTCTCAGCAGTGGTTTCCCTCACGCTCACCCCAATGATGAGCGCGCGAATCCTGCGCCACACCCCGAAAGATCAGCAAGGGCGCTTCTACAAAGCCTCGGAACGTGTTTTCGAAAATATGATCGCGTTCTACGGACGCACGCTGAAATTTGTCCTGCGCTACCAGACCATCACGCTGCTTGTCGCCGTCGCCACGCTCCTGCTCACAATTTTTCTCTACATCATTATCCCCAAAGGCTTTTTCCCAGTACAGGACACAGGCGTAATTCAGGGCATCTCGCAAGCGCCCGCATCCATCAGCTCGCAAGCCATGGCCGAAAAGCAGCAGGAACTTGCCAAAGCAGTAATGGAAGACCCAGCGGTTGAAAGCATCTCGTCATTTATCGGCGCGGATGGCACGAACGTCACCACCAACAGCGGCCGCATGTCCATCAATCTGAAACCGCTCGACCAGCGCAAGATCAGCGCCTCAAATCTGATCCGCAGGCTCAAGACGCGATTGGACAAAGTGCAGGGCATCGAACTCTTCATGGAGCCGGTGCAGAACATTACCGTTGATGACCGCGTCAGCCGCACCCAATACCAATACACGCTGGAAGATTCCGACGCCAACGAACTGAATCTCTGGACCAGCCGCTTCATGGACGAACTGAAAAAACAACCGGAGCTGGAAGACCTCGCGACCGATCAGCAACCAGGAGGCCTCGCCGTAACTCTGGTGATCGACCGCATCACCGCCGGGCGCTTGGGCATCGCGCCCGCAACGATTGACAACACTTTGTACGACGCGTTCGGCCAACGCCAAATCAGCACCATGTACACCCAGGTGAATCAATATCACGTGGTGCTGGAAAGCCAGCCGCAATTTCAGAAAGATCCCAACAAACTGAACCACATTTACATCCAGTCCAACGCGTCCAATGGCACCAGCGGCGCCGGGACCGTTTCCTCCTTCGCGTCCTCCAGCTCGTCCTCCGCGGGTTCGAACGCGCTCACCGGTTCCGCGCTCTACACTCCGTCGGCGAATACGCTCCTGCCTCCTGCGAACGCGCTTTCACCGAATTCTTCCTCCACGTCCAGCGGCGGCTCCACCTCCGCCGGCTCCACCAGTTCGTCCATGAGCAACGCGGTGCCGCTGAGCGCGTTCTCTCATTTCGAGAACACCATGGAGCCGCTGGTGATTACGCATCAGGGCCAATTCCCGGCGATCACCGCCTCCTTCAACCTCGCGCCGAACGCCGCGCTGGGCGAAGCGATCACTGCGATCAACAAAGTGCAGAAGAACATGCACATGCCTCCCAGCCTGCAAGCCGGCTTCCAAGGCACCGCGGCGTCCTTCACAAATTCGCTGGCCAATGAACCGCTGCTGATTCTCGCCGCGCTCGTGACGGTCTACATCGTCCTCGGTGTTTTGTACGAAAGCTTCGTCCATCCGATCACCATTCTCTCCACGCTGCCTTCCGCCGGCGTCGGTGCCTTCCTCGCGCTGATTTTATTTCACCAGGACTTGAGCGTGGTCGCGATCATTGGCATCGTCCTGCTGATCGGCATCGTAAAAAAGAACGGCATCATGATGGTGGATTTCGCGCTGGAGGCGGAACGCAAGGGCGGAAAAAATTCCACCGACGCAATTTACGAAGCCTGCCTGCTGCGTTTCCGGCCCATTATGATGACCACGATGGCCGCGCTGCTAGCTGGCCTGCCACTTGCCCTCGGAACTGGCTTCGGTTCGGAGTTGCGCCGGCCGCTCGGCATCGCCATGGTCGGCGGTCTACTCCTCAGCCAGGCGCTCACGCTCTACACCACGCCGGTCATCTACATTTTCTTTGACAATCTCGCGCAGCGCTTTTCCAGCAAATCGCCAAACCAGGAAACTTCCGGCGGCGCAGCGCCCAACTCGCATCCCCCAGGCACGCCGAATGCAGAAGCCCCAGGCCCCGCATGAACATCTCCGCCCCGTTCATTCATCGTCCAGTGGCCACCACGCTGCTCACCGTGGCGATTGCGCTCGCCGGGGCCGTTGCATTCGAAGTGCTGCCCGTATCGCCGCTGCCCGAAGTTGATTTCCCCACGATTTCAGTCAGTGCAGGCTTGCCCGGAGGCAGCGCCGAAATCATGGCCTCTTCCGTCGCCACTCCTCTCGAGCGCCAGTTCGGCCACATCGCCGGCGTCACTGAGATGACCTCCACCAGTACGCTTGGCAGCACCTCCATCACAATTCAATTCGATCTCAGCCGCGACATTGATGGCGCCGCGCGTGACGTAGAATCCGCGATCAATGCCGCGCGCACTTATTTGCCCGCCAACCTGCCGTCGAATCCCACCTATCGCAAAGTCAATCCTGCCGACGCGCCCATCATGATCCTCGGCCTCACTTCCGATAAATACGGTCCCGAAAAAGTGTATGACGTCGCTTCCACCGTCATCATGCAGAAGCTCTCCCAGATACAGGGCGTCGGCCAGGTCAGCGTTGGAGGCGGCGCGCTGCCCTCCGTGCGCGTGGAAGCAAATCCCACACAACTCGCGAGCTACGGACTGACGCTCGCGAATTTGCAATCCGTGCTCAGTCTGCAAAATTCCGACCTCGCCAAAGGACAAATCTCCGACGGCATTGTAACCGCCGACATCCTTGCCAACGACCAGATCTCCGCCGCCGCCGACTACAGGCCGATCATCGTCGGCTATAAAAATGGCGCGGCCGTGCGCCTTTCAGACGTCGCGCAAGTGATCGACTCGGTGCAGAACGTCCGCGCGGCCGGCTATCTGAACGGCAAGCGCGCCATCACCGTCATCATCTTCCGCCAGCCCGGCGCGAACATCATCGCCACAGTGGATCGCGTGGTCCAGCAACTTCCGTTCATCAAAGCATCCATTCCGCTGGGCATTGAAATCACTATGGTGCTCGACCGCACCACCACCATCCGCGCTTCCGTCAGCGACGTAGAAAAGACGCTGCTAATTTCCATCGTCCTGGTGATCCTCGTCGTCTTTGTCTTTCTGCGCAACGCCCGCGCCGTACTCATTCCCGCCGTGGCCGTCCCGGTCTCGCTGATCGGCACCTGCGCCGTGATGTATCTGTTCGGCTTCAGCATCGACAATCTTTCGCTCATGGCGCTCACCATCTCCACCGGCTTCGTCGTGGATGACGCCATCGTCGTAATGGAGAATGTCGCGCGTCATCTGGAAAACGGTCTGAAGCCTTTCGAAGCGGCGCTGAAAGGCGCGGAAGAAATCGGCTTCACCGTCTTCTCCATCAGCATCTCGCTCATCGCCGTTTTTATTCCGCTGCTGCTGATGGGCGGAATCGTCGGCCGCCTCTTCCGCGAGTTCGCCGTCACGCTTTCCACCGCGATCGTCGTTTCCATGATCATTTCGCTCACCACCACGCCGATGATGTGCGCCTACCTGCTGCGCGACGAGCGCCACGCAAAACACGGCCGCATCTACAACGCCAGCGAGAAGTTCTTCGACGGGATGCTTTCCCTGTATCGCCGCACCCTCACCTGGGTCTTGGACAATCCCGCGCTCACCATGATCGTGCTCTTCATCACCATCGCCCTCAACGTCGTCCTCATCATCAAAATCCCCAAAGGCTTTTTCCCCCAGCAGGACACCGGCGCGCTTTCCGGCGCAGTACGAGGGCCGCAGGACGCATCTTTCGCCGCGATGAACAGTTCCATCCAGCAGATTGGCGCGGTGATCAAGAACGATCCCGCCGTCGCCAACGTTATTGCATTCACCGGCGGCGGTGGCGCCACCAATACCGGCTCATCCTTCGTTGCCCTGAAGCCGCTGGCGGAGCGCAAAGTCAGCGCCGCCGAGATCATCAACCGCCTGCGCCCCAAATTAAACGCCTTGCCCGTCGCCTCTGCCTACCTGCAGGCCGTGCAGGATCTGCGCATCGGCGGCCGCTCCGGCAACGCGCTCTATCAGTACACGATTCAATCGGACAACCCGCAGGATCTTTACAAATGGGCGCCCGTTCTTTTGGCCGCGATGCAGAAACTGCCCGGTCTGCAGGACGTCAGCTCCGACCAGCAAAACGGCGGCCTCGATGAACTGCTGAACTACGATCGCGTCACCGCCGCAAAGCTCGGCCTTACCGTGCAGTCGCTCGATTCCACGCTGTATGGCGCCTTCGGCCAATCCGAAGTCTCCATCATTTACACGCAGTTGAATCAATATTACGTGGTGCTCGAAGTCGCTCCGCAGTATTGGCAAAGTCCCGAAGGCCTGAAAGACATCTATCTTCACAGCTCCAGCGGCGGCGAAATCCCGTTGCTCGCCGTAGCTAAGGGCCAAGCCAACACCACGCCTCTCTCCATCAATCACACCGGCCTGTTCCCCTCCGTCACCGTTTCCTTCAACCTCGCTCCCAACGTGTCGATGAGCCAGGCCACGGCCGCCATCAACGACATGCAAAAGCGTCTCGGCGCGCCATCTTCACTGCAAGGTTTTTATGCCGGCACGCTCGAGGCCTATCAGCAATCCCTCGGCACCGAGCCTCTGCTGATCGTGACGGCCGTGTTAGCCGTTTACATCGTTCTCGGCATCCTGTACGAAAGCCTGGTCCATCCATGGACGATCATTTCCACTCTGCCGTCGGCCAGCGTCGGGGCCATGGTCGCATTGATGCTCTTCAAACAAGATCTGAACATCATCTCCATCATCGGCATCGTGCTGCTGATCGGTATCGTCAAGAAAAACGCGATCATGATGATCGATTTCGCTTTGCAGGCGGAGCGCGAGGAAGGAAAAAGCACACACGACGCAATCTTCGAAGCCTGTATGTTGCGCTTCCGCCCGATTCTGATGACCACCATGGCCGCTCTGTTGGGCGCTCTGCCGCTCGCGCTAGGGACCGGCACCGGCTACGAACTTCGCCGCCCGCTCGGCATCACCATCGTGGGGGGATTGATCCTTAGTCAAATGCTCACGCTCTACACCACGCCGGTCGTCTATCTGGAGTTTGACCGCTTGCGCATACGCGTGCTGGGAAAGCAGCGCAACGGTGCGCAGCACGGCGCACAGCCGGCTCCCAACGAAGCAGATTAGTTAACGGAATCGGATCCTGGAAATGAATCGTACGAAGCAACGTGGTCCGCGGTTCGAGTTTCGACTTACCGATGCAGCGCCCACGGGAATTCCTGCGCGCGCCGGCGCAGGAATTCTTCGCTGCGCCTCACCCCCGCAGACACGCCGCGCAACCCTCGTTCCACGCTAGCGGCCACGTCCGCAGACATACCGCGCAATCTTCGTCCCATGCTAGCGGGAATCCCCGCAAAGGAAACCGTCCGCGCCCATTCGCGCAACTCCCCGGCGTTCAGCGCGATCCACCCGGCAGCTCCTGCCAGAGTCAGCAGCATGAAACCGCCGGCCAGCGCCATCCCCGTGATCGCCACGGACACTGGCGCGCTGCTTTCATCTCCGGTCGCGACCATCACTCCAACCACAAAAAAAACACACGATGCCAGCGCCAAAATCAAGGCACCGGAAAACGTCAGCACTGCCGCAATCGTTACACCCGTGGGACGATTCATGTCCACCCGCCCATCCTCACAATTTACCTAGTACCGCCAAAATCAATAAAATCACCAGCAGCAGGCCCAATCCGCCGCTAGGGTAGTACCCCCACCCCGCGCTATACGGCCAGGTCGGCAACGCTCCCAGAATCAGCAGGACCAGAATAATCAACAGGATCGTTCGCATCTCGTTCCTCTCTTGGGGGGCGCCGCCGCCCGCGCTACAAAGCTTTCAGCTCTGAAAGCCCCGCGAATCTTGCGGTCGCCGGCTTCCTAAGCGGGCGCAGTATTGCCCATTCCAAATAGGGCGAACATCGGGGGAACACCGTATGTAGTGACCAGCAATGCCTTAGCGCAGTAAGCCGTCCAGCGCCACGCGAACCCCGGGTTGCCTAGCCGCGGAACCGCGCGCATGCCTCGACGAACATGTGGAAATCTTCGCAGTCTCCAAATAATGGAATGCGCGTACAAATATTTGTATGCACTTCCGCCCCTACGTATCCCCGACCCCAACTCGATTTCCGTAGATGGCATTAACACAGTCACTTACCAGTACATTTATATCCCTGCAATCATGGTTACGAAATTGCGTGCGAATTCTCAGCGAGTTAGGCGCATCCCAAATGCGCCCCTATGGGTGTGTACGTCTAGTCGGTAGCGGACGATGTTGGGCCAGTTTCCCAGTGTAATCAGCTGCGCTAGGGCTCATCGGCGTCAGTCTCAAATCTTTCGCTGATTTCCCAACGCCAGCTCGATCCCACTTCGTCTCTCAAAACCAGGAGGAGCGATGAACTCTCAGAAAGCACGCGGTGTCTTTCCATCTCCCTTGTTCACTATGATAATTCTGCTATTTATCCTGTCCGTCTCTCTCTGCTCACCCGCGCAAGCGCAGTCCACCGCGCAGCTCAATGGTACGGTATCAGACGCTTCCGGCGCCGCCGTCCCATCGGCAAAAGTAATCCTAAGGAATGTCGCAACCTCCGAAGAATGGGACACGCAAACCAATAGCGCCGGTCTTTACGTCTTCCCCTCGGTGCCACCCGGCATTTATCGAATCACAGCTACCCAAGCGGGCTTTCAGACCCTGGTCGTCACCGATCTCCGCCTGGACGTCGCCACTTCCGTCACCAAAGACCTTCAATTAACCATAGGCTCGGTCTCGCAGCAGGTCCAGGTCACCACCGAAGCTCCGCTGATTGAAACTTCCACCACCGGCGTCGGTCAGGTCATCAATTCCAAAACCGTCCAGGAAATCCCATTGAATGGACGCCACTTCGTCGATTTGAACTTGCTCACTCCTGGCACCGTCACGCCCCCGGCCAATGGTTTTCTCACCGCCCCGCTGCGCGGCCAAGGTTCGTTCGCCATCAATACCGCCGGCCAGCGCGAAGATACGACCAACTGGCTGGTCAACGGCATCAACTTGAACGATCCCGTGCAGAACCAGGTCACCTTCCAGCCGCCCATCGACACCCTGGAAGAATTCAAAGTGGATAACTCCACATTCCCCGCGCAGTACGGCCGCAATGCCGGCGCCATCGTTAACATCGCCACCCGCTCCGGTACCAATGAATTCCACGGTGAAGCTTTCGAGTTCTTCCGCAACAACGCGCTCGACGCCCGCAACTATTTCAATGATGTGGGTACACCGCAGGCTCCCTTCAAACACAATGAATTCGGCGGCGACGCGGGCGGCCCCATCAAGAAAAATAAGATCTTCTTCTTCCTGGCCTACGAGGGCATTCGTCAGCATCAAGGTCTGACTCTAGGCGCCATCGTTCCCAGCCAGAACCAGATCGCCACGGTGACTTCGCCGGCGGTTCTGGCCCTCCTAACAAAAGTCCCCGCTGCGAATAATCCCGGCACGGACACCACCGGAATCCCCGCGAACTTTAACGGCTTTAGCGGCGCCACTCTCGCCAACGTAAGTCTTAATCAAGGTTCCGGTGATGTCGACGTCGAGTTGCGCCAAAGCGACCGCCTGCATTTCTATTACGTCATGCAGAAGGATTTCCGCCAGGAACCTCAGCAAGGTGGCGCGGCCGCGGCCAATATTCCCGGCTTCGGCGACACCCGCAACGGTTTCCGTCAACTCCTGACCGTCAGCGAGGACCACGTCTTCAGTCCCTCGCTCGCCAATACCGTCCGGATAGGCTACAACCGCATCCACCTCATCTTCACTCCTACTGCACTGAACCCCGCGGATTTCGATATCACACTTCCCCCCGGCGCGCCCGTCGGCGTCGGCATTCCGAACATCAACGTCACCGGCGACATGGATTTCGGCGGCCCCACCGCGGAGCCGCAGGGTCGCGGCGACACCACCGTCGTCCTCAACGACACTCTCAGCTGGCTGAAGGATCGTCACTCCATGGCTTTCGGCGGAGAAATTCGCCGCGCCTACAACAACAACATCGCCGAGAACGTCGGCAGCTTCACCTTTCCCACCATGGCGGATTTCCTCGCCGATGAATCCTCCGCCTTCACCGTCTTGCTCGGAGCCGGAAATGACCGCATCGTGCAGCCCTCCTACGGCGTGTTCGCGCAGGATAGCTTCAAATGGCGCCCCAACTTCACCATCAACTTCGGCCTGCGCTACGAGTGGGATTCCACGCCATCCGAAGCCGACGCCCGCTTCACGAACTTCGATCTCGCAACCGGCACGCTGATTCCCGCTCCCCATCCGTTTCACACCAATAACAAGAATTTCGAACCGCGCATCGGCTTCGCCTGGGATCCCTTCAAGAACGGCAAGACTTCCATTCGCGCCGCCTATGCCATCTTGAGCCAGGATCCCACCACTAACATCGTCAGCCCTCTCAGCGGCAATCCGCCCTTCGCTCTGCCCATCAGCGTCAGCTCCGCCACCAACGCCATCACGCTGGAGAATCCGTCCGCCGCGATCACCGGCGTCAGCCTGGGTCCCAGCGCGCTTGCTCCCAATTTCGACAATATGTACGCGCAGGACTGGAATCTCACCGTCGAGCGCGAGCTCACTGCCTCACTGGGCTTGGAGGTTGCCTACGTAGGTATGAAAGCCACGCACCTGCAAATGACCGGCAATTTCAATCAACCGTTCGTAACCAATGGTTTCTACGACGCCACGCGTCCCTTCACCACTCTTCCGCTCAGCAGCGCCGTCCTGCCCGCGCAGTGCGCCGCTCCCAATCCTCCGTGCGCTGTCGGCAATATCCCTCAAATTTTCAGTCCGGGAAATTCCAATTACAACGCGCTCTGGGTCACGCTCAATAAACATCTATCCCGCGGTTTCGAATTTCTCGCCGCCTACACCTATGCCCATTCTCTCGATTACAGTTCGGTCAGTTCCGGCGATCAAGTTCCGCTGCAAAACGTCTACAATCCGCGCGGCGATTACGCCTCGTCCGAATTCGACGTGCGCAACCGCATCGTCGTCAGCGGCTTCTATCAGTTCCCGTTCAAAGGCAATCGCCTCGTTGCTGGTTGGCAGGTCGGCGTGATCACCATGGCCCAGAGCGGCAATCCAATTACACCGCTTCTGACGATTGGTCCGGCGCCCGGCTCTTCACTCACCGTGCGGCCCGATCAACTCCGAGCCGTCTCCGGCACCGGAAATCCGAACCAGTTCTACAGCAATACGCTGCTCTGCGAGCCGTTCGACGGAACACCCACCGGTGGCGCGCCCGCGATTGCGGACTGCGCCACGGCGACGAATCCTACCTTCGCTGTGCCTTGCACCTTCAGCGATGTGCCCACTGCGCCGGGCGGCAGCACGTACCCAATCGTCCCCGGTAGTTGCCATCCCGGAGACGCCGGACGCGATTCGCTTCCCGGTCCGGATTTCGTTAACACCGATTTCTCCATCGTCAAGAACACGAAAATCACGGAACGGCTCAATCTGCAGTTCCGTACCGAGATGTTCGACCTATTCAACCATCCCAATTTCAACAACCCCACCAACACGGTCACCAGCGCCGCGTTCGGCAAAATTCTCAGCACCCGCTTCGCCGTAGGTGACTTCGGTTCGGCGCGGCAGATTCAGTTCGCCTTGAAGCTGCTCTTTTAGCCGCAACCTGAAGCCACCAAAAAAGGGCGGGTCTCCCCGGCCCGCCCTTTCCCCCCGCAATGCCTGAGCAGCTCGCTGCAAAATATCTCAGCGCTCCAAAATATCCTTATAAGCATTCAGCGCCACCTTCTTCGGCTGGCGATCCAGAATAAAATCCACCGTCCGCGTGGAATTTCCCACAATTCCCACCGCCGCCAGCCGCACCATCCCGTTTCCAAAATCCGCGAACACCGGAACGAACATCGCGAAATGCTCATCCACTTCGCTTTGCGTTATTTCCGCGCGGATTTTGATTTTCCCGCCGTCCCCGGGCTTCACTTCGTAGCTAAATTTGTAGCGCGGCACCTGCGTGCCATACACCCATTCGTCGAAAAACCAATCCAGCCGCCCGTTCTGCTGAATGTCCATCTGCTTGGTCATGTGCTTTTCCGCGATGGCCTTGAACGATTCGGTCGAAGCCGGCGTGTCGCGGTGGCTCTGCATGAAGTCGTGCATCATATCTATGAAAGCTTGCTCGTGTTGGTCGCCCGTCGCATGATCGTCGTACATTAGCGACCGCAGCATCAGCAACACGTACGCGCCCTTGGAATACGTCACGCCCTGATACGCTTGCGGCGAGCGCGGCGCAATCAGACGCAGCCCCAGCCACAAAGGCCCGGCTTCGTTCGGCGAAACGCCGAAATTATTTTTCTCCAAAATGCGCACGCGTTGCCGCTCCCAGAAATCAATGTAGTCCTTCTGCCACTTCGGGCCCGTGGCTTGCTGCAGAAATAATCCCGCCGCAAATTCCGCAAATCCTTCGGAAAGCCACTGGTCGTGGTACGAAGCCCAGCCCACTCCGTGCCCGAACCACTGATGCGCCACCTCGTGCGGCGTCACTTCCTGCACAAATCCCGTGAACTTCGTATTGATCGTCCCAAAAAGCATCCACCTCTGCGTCGAATCGATGTACGCGGAAATCGGCAAATACACCAGGCTCGGCCACGATTGCCCGAAGCTGAAGTTCGGCTGCTCCGTGACGTTCACGTTGTCGTACGGCGCCCTGCCGAAAAAAATCGTGCACAACTGCATCTGCGCGCGTGTCTGGTCCAGCGCGTATTTGGTCATCGCCGTCGGAGACATCGCGCCCAGGAACGCGCTGTGCTCGTACGGCTTCAAACTGCTCGGCAACTCCGTCAAATAATATCCGGAGAGGTTGTAGTGCGTGATGTTGTCCGGATAATCGATCTTCTTATATTGGCCGTAGTTGAAGCCGGCCACCGCCACCGGCACAGGCGTCACCCAGTGCGACACCGCAAATCCCGCTTCCGTGGATTGTCCTTCCAGCTTGCCCACGCTGATCAGCACGTTCGCTGGCGGCACCTTGAACGTCAAATCGTAAAGCGCCTTCTCGCCGAACCCGTTCAGATTCGGATACCAGGAATCGCGCGCGCTCACGTAATAGCTTCCGTTGCCGGCGTTCGCGAGCACCTTATCGCCAACGTACTCGACGCTGATCGCATGTTCCTGCCCCATCGCCGGCGCCTCATTCAAGATGGCGTAGAACGAGCCGTCCTCCTTTCTGTTTTCCTGAACGAAGTGCAAGTCCTGGCCGCTCTGATCGGTGACGCGCGTCACCCGCAGCGTCGGCAGCAGCCCGAATTTCATCACGCGTTCGCCGCCAATCAGCGGCTCAAACGTGATCGTGGCGCGCCCGAACAGGTGATCGTTCTTCGCGATCACGGTTTCAATGTTGTAGCGGTGCGTTGCGAACAGCCGTTTGTCCTCGCGCGAATTCGCGGTGTGCGCCCTCTGCTCCGCTAGCAAATGCGCCGAATACCACACGCCGTCGTCCATTTCCCCGCCGTTGCAATTGATCAGCGCCACTTCCTCGGGAGAATCCAGTTGTGGAATCGCTCCCACGCGCGCGCGGATGAAAAAACGCAGGTCTTTGTGCGGCGTTCCGTGCATGTAAGCGTTGAAAAACGCCGGATGTTTCGGATTATCAACCGCCGCCAGCACGTCCGCGTCTACGTTATCAATCGTTTCACTCTGCAGAATCGCCTGCGTGAATCCCTCGGGGATTTCGCGCCGGTGGCGCACCTTCTCTTTCCAACGCGCAAATGCCGCAGCCGCTTCCGGCGGCGTTTCCGTTCTTCCGCCCAGCTCCGTAGTGAACCGCACATACTGGTTGCCGGTAAAACGAAATACCGCTTCGTTGAAATCTTCCTCCGCGCTCGGCGCGCCGATGCGCCGCAGCATCTCGCGCTTGTTGAGCTCGTCGCCGGGCTGCAGCGTGAAGTGTCCCTGGCCCACAAAAATCGCGCCGGTTTCGAAACGATCCACGAGCGCCAAAAATGTTATAGTTCCGGACTTGAATTGGAAAGTTCCAGCATCCATGTTCAGCGTGAAATTTTCCAGGCGGTAAGTATCGCCCAAGCCCATGTCGCGCAGCTGGCGGTAGCCGGCGTCTGAATTCGCGAACGCCGAGTTCTTCTCGCTCACGTTCACGCTGCTCTGCTGCTCCGCGATCGTCAGGTTCAGTGCCAGCTCTGCCGTGCCCTCCAGCTCCACCGTCTTCACCAGCTCGTCGAAGCCATCCTTCACAACGCGCACGGAATAACTACCCGGATTCAGATTCGGCGCTGCGAACTTGCCGGTTTGATCTGAAGTAAGCACGATCGCCTGCGCCACCCCGCCGCCGCTGATTTCGATCCGTGCCCCCGCCACCACAGCTCCGGAAGGATCCTTCACCGTGCCCGAAATCGTGTCCGCCGCCAGCCGCACGGCAAGCGTCAGGCACAACAGCGCGACAATCGCTGCATAAAAAAAGTGAGCTACTCCGCCGCGCAAGCGTGCGCCACCCGCACCACGCGACTGTGCTTTGCGATTCGTAACATGCATGTCGTCAGCTCGGCTCATCGGTTCCCCTGCAACAATTTGCCGGCAATTCCGTGCGCACTTTTCCCGCAGCCGCAGGTTCGGCCCGGTACACTCGTTCTCTATTCGCGGGGAAATGCCGGCAGTTCGGCAGCATTTGTAGCCGAGCATCACCCAGGAAGCAATAGCCACCGCAAAACGAGTTGTACAATCGGTTTAGACCTCAGGTGGTAATGCTCGTTCCGGTCCGTATAGTACGCCGCGCTGCTTCTGCCGCAGTGCAATCACCATTGCCGGGTTCAGGCTTGACGATTTCCGTGATATATGTATGATAGACATATATGGCACCAACACCTGACCGAGAACTCAAAAAGGGCAATGCGGAATTATTGATTCTGGCTTTGCTCGAGCACCAGCCACGCCACGGCTATGAAATCGGCAAACTCATTGCCGAACGCTCGGAAGGCGTGGTCCGTTTCCATGTCGCGTCGCTGTACCCTCTGCTGTACCGCCTCGAACGCCGCGGCTGGGTGAAAGGAGCATGGGAGCCCGCCGGAGGTCGCCGCCGCCGTTTCTATCGCCTCACCGCAAGCGGCCGCAAGACCCTTGCCGACCAACGCATCCGCTGGCGCTCCTTTTCCCGCGCCGTCAATCGCATCGTCGAGGTGCGCTATGCATGATTGGAAAGAGCTGGTCCGCGTCCGGCTTTCGCCCCTGCCGCTGGAACCCAGCCGCCGGGAAGAAATCATCGAAGAGGTCGCGCAACAACTCGAAGACGCCTACAGCGAAGCGCTCGCCGGCGGCGCCAGCGACCCCGACGCTCTGCGTCGCAGTCTCGCCCAGTTCAAAGACTGGGAAGACTTGCGAAAAAATGTTTTCCACGCCGTAAAAGCCGCCGAGCTTCCCGTCTGGCAGCAAAGCGGAATACTCTCGCCGCGCCGCCCATGGGTCTGGACCGCACTCGTTCTTTCTTTGGCGCTATTCGCGCTGTTCGGTTTCCGCCAGGCGCTTGCTACGCTCGCCACTCCCCTCGGAAGTTCATGGAGCGATCGCGTATTTTCCGCGCGCACGCTCGATTCCATCGAGCGCCAGGCAATCGTCCACGCGGACTCCCGCGCTCTGGCTTTTGTCGCGCTGCATCATCCGGACATCACAACAGCTGCCGGCGCTGCTGAAAAAGCAATCGCCCTCGACCCGCATCTCACTTGGATTTCCGCGCGCTTCGCCCAAGCACAGACACCGACGCTCGATCCCGCGCCCTGGATTGCGCTTCTCAAAACCTGGGATCCGGACAATGCCTTCCCTTATTTGCTCGAAGCAGACCAGTTCTTCGATCCTCGCTCGTTCGCCACCGCATGGGAACGCCGCGGGGCTATGCTCGCACCGCCCCACGTGATCGTTCTTGAATCCGACTTCCGCCTGCCCATGCAGAAAGCTTTTGCTGCTCCCCGGTTCGACAGCTACGCCTCGCGGCGTTTCGACTTGGACCGCACGGTCCTCCAAGAACAGGGATGGGATCGCCCGGACCTATTAATACAGGCCGTAGGCTCGCGGCCAATTCCGAATTTGCAAGCGATCAGAGCCTATGCGGACTACCTCGTGATTGACTTGGGCGAGACCGCCGAGAAAGCCGGTCGCTTCCAAGAAGCGGCCGCGCAATATCAAATCGCCTCGCAGTTTGGCGTCCAGATGCAGCAAGCCTCTCCCGGGATCGAACGCTTGATCGCGATGCGGATTCGCCAGCAATCTTACGAACACATCGTCGCGTTACTTCGTCTGCAAGGACGCGCGGAACAAGCCGCCCTGCTGGAACCAAGTCTCGGCGATCTGCATGACGCGTTCGCATTCGAGGCTCGCGAATATCGTTCAGCAGACGTTTCCGCCGGCCGCGCGGCCTCTCTGGTATTGTTTTTCGGCGTTTTGGTCATTGCGCTCGGAGTCGCCGCGCTCGCCTGGCTAGCAGCGGTAGTCGTGTTGTGCTGGAGAGAGAATGCCAGCAGCCTGTTCAATAATTTTGCAGCGATGGCCGCCCTTGCTCCGCCCTCGTTGTTTCTTGCGAGCCTCTGCCTTTATGGCGCCTACTATCCTTATACACGGCACATCAACCAGTTCGAAAGTGGAGAGCAACTCTTCCGTGAGCTTCTGCCATTCTGGGAAAGTCTCTCTGGACAGATGTATCGCGGATTCTGGCTGAACATGCTGATCTGGCCCACGCTATGGTGTGTCGTTGTCGCTGCTGTTGGCATAATCACCCTGCGCTGGATCGCAGCTCGACGCCAGAGCGAAAGCCTTCACGAACAATAGCGGCCCCCGCGCGAATCGCCGTAATAAGCCCCTGTTTCCGCGCGCAACTTGCTGGTGCCGAGATTCCCGCCATGTTATTTTTCTAGAGGGAATAGACACTCACGCCCACGGGAGACCCAACCGGATGTTGGGATCGAATTTCTGCAAACGCTCGGCGCAATTTGCTGTCTTTTTGATATTTGTGGTCGCTGCTGGACCCGGCCACGCAGCATCAGCATGGCAGGCCGCCTCCGCCGCGGCCCCGCAACACACGCCCGCATCCGCAACTCCGCCCACTCCAGCCACTCCCACGCGCGCAGACATTTTGCGCGGCGCTTACGGCCCCTATCGCGTCAATAACGATCTGCTCTCCTACCACCTCGATATCCGCGTTGATCCGGAGAAACAATTCATCAGCGGCAAGAACTCCGTTCGCTTCAAAATGCTCGCCGACGGCACGCGCATCCAACTCGACCTCCACCCCGCGCTCGACGTCGACAAAATTCTTCTCGGCACAACGCAACTCAAATACGTCCGCGATTCCGGCGCCGTCTTCGTGGACTTTCCGGAAACGCTCCATGCCGGACAGGAATACACAATCGACTTTTACTACTCTGGACATCCGCTGCAGACCGCGCGCTTCGGCGGCTTCACGTTCGGCAAAGATCCCGCAGGCCGCCCCTGGATTTACACCGCGTGCGAAGACATCGGCGCCAGCGTTTGGTGGCCCAACAAAGACCAGTGGCGCGATGAAGTCGAGAACATGCAGATCAGCGTCGCAATTCCCAATGGCCTCGTCGACGTCTCCAACGGAAAATTCCTGGCCAAGACCGACCTAGGCGACGGCTACACGCGTTGGGACTGGCTCGTGCAATATCCCATCAACAACTACGACGTATCGCTCAACATCGGCAACTACGTGCACTTTTCCGATCAGCTCGGCAACCTGCCGCTCGATTTCTACGTCCTCCCCGAAGATCTGGACAAAGCCAAAAAACAATTCGCGCAGGCCAAAGGCATGATCGAAGCCTACCAACATTATTTCGGAGAGTATCCCTTCGGGAAGGACGGCTACAAGCTCGTCGAAGTGCCTTACTCCGGCATGGAGCATCAGAGCGCGGTCACCTATGGCAATCATTTCACTAACGGCTACCTGGGCCGCGACTGGACCGGTGTCGGTGTCAGTCCGAAATTCGATTTCATCATCATCCACGAAAGCGGCCACGAGTGGTTCGGCAACAGCGTCTCCGCCGCCGACCGCTCGGACATGTGGATCCACGAAGGCTGGACCACTTATCTGGAAGTTCTCTACGTCGAATACACTTTCGGCCACGAAGACGCGATCAAATACGTCAACGGTTACAAACCCAAAGTACAAAGTCGCGAGCCGATCATCGCCCAGCGCGGCATCGCCGCCACTCCGCCGCAGGATATGTATTTCAAAGGCGCGCTATTTCTGAACACCCTGCGCAGCGTGATCAACGATGACGCTCGCTGGTTTGCGCTGATCCACGATTTCTACCAGCATTTCAAATATCAGAACATCATGACCGAAGATGTCGTCGCATATTTCAACCAGCAAACCGGCATGAATCTCACCCCTCTGTTCGATCAATACCTGCGCCACACCGCGATCCCCGCGCTCGAGCTAAAGTTCAACGAAGCAGAAGGCACGGTAGATTATCGCTGGCAAGCCGACGAACCGGATTTCGCCATGCCCATCCGCGTAGGAAAGAAAACCGACTGGCAAATCATTCAACCCACAACGTATTGGCAGACGATGAAGACGCCCCTGAAGAAAAACGAATTCGACGTCGCGACCGACCTATATTTCGTCAACGTCTCCAAGCGGTAGCTTCGCCCACCGCGGAAACTATCTCAGTGCCCGAGAATCTTCTCGATCTTGGATAGCTCCGCGTCCGCTTGCTCCATATATTTCTGCGCGTTTTGTACATCACCATGTTGCAGCGCCCGTTGCGCCAGCGCCAATTCATTGCGCGCCTGCAGCTGTGATGCAGCGACGTCCACGCCAGGCTGCTGCGGCAGTGCCGCGATGCGCGCGTTCACTTTGTTGTCGCGCGTCTCAAGCTCGTCGAACTCCTCACGCTCCACCGCCGCCAGTTGTGCAACCGAAGCCACAGTCTTCCGCGCCGATTGCTCCGCAGTGCGATGGTCCGGCTGCGCACCCGGTGCAGGTTGCACTGCCGACGCCGGCTGCTGCGTCACGCTCGACGGCGGCACAGCGGGCTGCTGCACAACCTGTTGCGTCGGCTGCTGCAACGGTGGATTCAGCACCGCGGGTGACGCCGCAGCGTGCGGCTTCGCGCTCGCAATCACAACCGGTTTACGAGGCGTCGGATCCGTCACAGGAATAGCCTGCATCGCAGGCGTCACTGGCGCGGCGGGCACATCCGCAGACGGTGTTTGCGCAGCGGGAGTCGTATTGTCCGCAGGAGCAGTGGCGGAATTCTCGGAAGGCCTTGAATCCATCCAGCGTTTCGCGCCGAAGCCCGCAGCAACCAACACCACCAGCACGGCCGCCGCGCCGAGAGCGATGTACAGTCCGCGGCGATTGCCAACACTCCCCTGCGCTTGCGCGGGCGCAGCTGTCCCGGCAACCGCTGCCGCCGAACCCGGCGGTTGCGCATACTGCTGCGCAGAACCCGAAAGCGGAATCGTCGGCGCCAGCGGCACTGACGAAGGAGTAGGCGCGAACGGCGGCGCCGAAACGGGCTGCGCGGTAACAGGCCGAGCAGTAACAGGCCGCGCCGTAATCGGCTGCTGCGCCACAGGCCGCGCAGTCACTGAACGCGGAGTGCTCGGCCTCGCGGGGTAGGGTGTCTGCTGCGCCGACATGTCCAGCGTCGACTCCGGGATCTCCGGCGCAAACGGTGTCGGTTCACCCAGCACAGGCGCGACGCTGCGTAGTGCGCCACGCATCGCGTCAGCAGTCTGAAATCGCTGCGCCGGATTCTTCGCCATCGCCATCAGGATCAGCTGGTTCAGCCCCGGCGGAATATCCGGCTTCAAGTCAATCGGCGGCGTCGGCGGTACTTGCAGATGCGCCTGCATCACTTCGAAGTTGTTATCACTCACGTACGGACGCTGCCCCGTGACCGTCTCGTACAGCGATACGCCCACGGAATAAAGATCAGAGCGCCCGTCAAGCGGTTCGCAGCGAACTTGCTCGGGCGACATGTACGCAACGGACCCGAGCGTGGTGCCGGTCATCGTCAAGCCCATATCGTTGCCGGAGCGCGCGATGCCGAAGTCCATCAACTTCACGATGCCGTAGGGCGCCAGCATGATGTTGGCTGGCTTGATGTCGCGATGCACGATGCGTTGTGAATGCGCGCAGGAAAGCGCGGCGAGCACTTGGTCGAAGCAAGCGAGTGCATCCGCGTAGCGCATGTCACCTTGCTGCAAGCGCGAAGCCAGCGTCGTGCCTTCCACGTACTCCATGATCATCACGAGTTGATTGCCGATCGTAAGCGCGGTGCGCAGCTCGGCGATATTAGGATGATGCAGACTGGCGAGAACTTTTATCTCGCGCAAAAAACGATCCGCGAGTTCCTGCTGTTCGGAAAGATCGGGCAGCAAAACTTTCATGGCCTCCACGCGATCCGAAAGCGTGTTGCGAACTTTGTAGACCTTGCCCATTCCTCCGGCGCCGAGAGTGCCGAGAATAAGGTAGTCGCCTTTACGTGCGCCAGTGACGTCGTCGGTCATTTGGCCTCTGCGGTCTGAGTACGATTGGGACGGAAAGCCCGAAAGCTGCGGACATTCTACGACATTTGCGCCAGAGTGAAACAGGCCGCTAAACAAGATGTCGCACCCCGCAACCTCATCGACGTAGCTGGCAGACCATCACCTGCGATGAACGAACAGGGTGACTTTTCCGAGCTTGACAGAGCCGCGCGGCGGGCCTATGTTCTTCGACCATAGCTTCTAATCCGACCGGAAGCCGCCAGTAAGTGGCGTCTGCACGGTATGTGCATCCTCGCGAGTAACGGCGCAACGGCCGTCGCGAGTCGGTCGGTACAGCGAAAATCTTTCCCTGGTGTGACGGTTTTCCTGATGCTTTTGCGCAATGTGAGTTGGAGGGCCGCTTCGGAACGATTCGGCGCGGAGCTCATGCGGAGCCAGCCTATTATTCTCGTGGCAGAGCGTAATCCTTCCGGACGGTGCTGGCGCAACCCTTGAACCAGTTATCGAGAGCGAAAGACAGCATTCAGTCACGCCGAATTCACGGCGGCAGCAAGCGAATGGCCCGACACGGCAGGCGTCGGGAAATTTTCAGCAAGCGCACGTTCTTGGCAATGGAGTCACAGTCGGAATTTCACATCTTTAGAGGAGAGTTACGATGAAATTGACTCGGCCCTGCACCACCATCATGGCAAGGTGGCTGTTAATCTTAATCCTGATCACGGTCCCCAGCCTGGCTTGGGGGCAGAAGAATAAGAGTGCGCCAGCGCCCAAGGCTGCTCCGGCGGCCCACGCCGCGCCTGCCTCGCACCCGAGCGGAGGCGGCGCCGGAGGCGCCAAGGCAGGCGGAGGCGGCGCGACCACTGCCAACAGGGGTGGGGGGACCACCACGGCCAACAAGGGCGCCACCACCACGGCTAATAAAGGTGCCACGACCACCGCCAATAAGGGAACCACGACGACGGCTAACAAGGGAACTACGACCACAGCCAATAAGGGCACGACGACCACCACCGCCAACAAAGGCGCTACGACCACAGCCAACAAGGGTACGACGACTACCACCGCTGGCAAAGGCGCAACGACGACCACCGCCGGCAAGAGTGCGACCACGACTACTGCCGGTAAAGGTGCAACGACGACCACCGCTGGCAAAGGGACGACCACAACTGCCGGTAAGGGCGCAACGACGACCGCCGGCGGTAAGGGCACGACGGCCGCGGGTGGCAAGGCTGGCGCGACGAACACGGCTGGCAAGGGCGGTGCAGCTGCCGGCAAGGGCGGCGCCGCAAAGGCACCTGCTAAGACTGTAACCACCAAAGGCGGCAACACGGCGCGCGTTTCGGGCGGCCGAGTTACTTCCATCAAGACCGCCCATGGCGCAACGATCACTCGTGGTGCGCACGGAGCCACCAGAGTCGAGTCGCGGCGTCCTGGCGGCGGCCGGCTGGTCAACACCGGGCGGCACGGCGGCTACGGCGAGCGTGGCTACCGCGGACGCGACGGGCACCGGTACATGGGGCGAACCTACTACCGTGGCGGCCACTACTATGCGTACGGCTACCGCGGCGGCTACTATCATGGCGGCTACTACTACGGCTACGTGCCGGCTTACTACTACGGTCCGGCATTCTACGGCTGGGCCTACAATCCGTGGGCTGCGCCGGTAGTTTACTCCTGGGGTTGGGGCGGAGCGCCGTGGTACGGATACTACGGCTACTACTTCAATCCGTATCCGGCTTACGCCACCGCAGCATTGTGGATGACCGACTACGTAATCAGCCAGAACTTGCAGGCAGCGTATGAAGCGCAAGCAGCGGCGAACGCCAATGCCGCGGCGGCGCAAGGCGATGCCAGCGCACAACAGGACGCCAGCAACGGCGGTGGTGGCGGCGGTGTAGCGCTAACACCCGAAGTGAAGCAGGCAATCGCGGATGAGGTCAAGGCCCAGCTGGCTGCCGAACAAGCAGCCGCGCAGGCACCCCAACCCGCGGCAGCAGCGGCAGCGCCGGCGGCAGCGGCAGACAACACCTCCGCCGATGCAAACCAGCCCGAAGAGGTTCCGGCGGCTCTGGATCCCAACCACCGGACCTTCATCGTTAGCGATGTGCTCAACGAGACGGGACCGGACGGGCAGGACTGCTCGCTATCCGCAGGAGACGTCGTGACACGAATTGACGACACTCCGGACGCGAACAAGAGCGTCAAGGTCCTGGTCAGCGCGAGCCAGAAATCCGACTGCGCGTCGGGTTCGCAAGTCGCGGTGGCCGTTGACGATCTGCAGGAAATGCACAACCATTTCCGCGAGCAACTGGATTCTGGGCTCAAGACGCTGGCGGACAATCAAGGCAAGAACGGTCTGCCGGCAGCTCCTGACACCAAGACGAAACCGAATCCCGATGGCCAGGTGAAACCGGATACGTCGGTGAAGGGCGAACTGGAAGCGCAGCAGGCGGATGCCGATAAGGCCCAAGCCGACGTGCAATCGGATCAGGCAGTGGCTCCTAGCGGTCAGGGCAACGACTAACACAAAGTAACACTGGCCTCACGGTATCAACATCGCAATACCGTGAGCAGCCAAACCGGATCGGAGCGTCAGTGCGTGAAAACCACTGGCGCTCCTGATTCAGCGATGTTTGCAGCAAGAAGCGCAGTCACCAAGTTTCGCAATTTCCGTAGAAAACCGCAGGGCTAGCCACGCCCAAGGAGAATTTCTCAATGAAGGCCAGACTTCCGATTCGGATGCAAATTGCCGTCCTGGCGGTCGCGGGAATTTTTCCATGGTTCACGGCGGCAGCGCAGGGTTCGCTGCAGAGCCAGCTGGAAGCAAAGTACCAGCTCACCAAACCCACGGACGATAAGAGCGATATTGTCACTGCGGGCGCCGTATTGGTCCTGCAGAAAGATAAGCTGTTGATGTACCCCACCACGACGCAAGTACCCCCGGTGAACACCTACAGCGCCGGCAAGCTCTCCGAAGGCGCCTACGGTGTGCACCAAAAGCTCCAGGGTTTTGGCAGCATGATCGGACATCCGCCGCCGCAGACGGTGCAGGGGCGGCAATTCGTTACCGGCGAGAAATTTTGGGTGACGGGGATCGCCGTGCAGCCCGACGGCGTTATTTTTAGCTTGTTCAGCGATCCCTATCAGGATGTCCGCTATTACTCGCAGCTCAAATTCATTTACCCGAAAGGCTCGAACCTCAGCGCGGATCAGGTGCTGAGCCTGGTCGCGGAAGTTTTGACGGTTCAGGCGGACGATTCCGCTAAGTCCGACGACAGCGGGAATCAACAACAAGCAGCCGCCGGCGGCGACGCGCAACAGCCCGCAGCGGCGGCGGACGCTCCGGCAGCTGCACCCGCGGCACCCGCAGCCCCGGCCGCTCCCCCAGCGACGGTGGAAATTGGCCAGACGCCGGATCAGGTAACCGCAATACTTGGGCAACCGGACAAGATCCTTAACCTTGGCCCCAAGCAGATTTATGTGTACAAAGATCTCAAGGTAACATTCGTGAAGGGTAAGGTTACTGATGCGCAATAGCTAAAGGAATTAGTTCATTCCTCCGCTTCCTATCTCTGTAGCCAATTGTTAAGCTCGCGCGTCGAATCTTATAGCGGGCGAGCGCCCACGATTTGCCGCGCACACGCCCCAGGAGACATAGGAATGACACGCACAGGAATCTTGCTGCTAGCGGCCTTAATCGTAGCGTTGCCGAGCATCGCGCAGACCAGCACGCCACCAACCGCAGCTCCGCCGTCGTTGAATCTTCCGACCGGTCAGGGCATTATTGCGAAGCTAGATACCGATTTGGATGTGAGCAGGAATAAGCCGGGAGACTTGGTGCAGGCCGAAACCACCCGCGAGCTCAAAGTGGGGCATGACGTATTGCTGAAGAAAGGGTCGGTCCTAACCGGTCATGTCACCCAGGTGCAGACCTATAGCAACGCTTCCCCTTCAATGATCGTCATCGTTTTCGATCAAGTTGCGCCGAAAGGCGGATCCCCGGCGACACTCAACGTGAAAATTCAAGCGCTGGCCCCGGCACCTACCGTTTCTACCGATTCGTTGCAGGACGGACGAGGAATGGCGGCAACAAACATCAGCTCAGCAGTCGCCGGCTCCGACAAAAGCGTGGGTAGCGGGGGCGAGCTCATGGCCACCAGCGTCGGTGTGTATGGAATGCGCGGCATGAGCTTGGCGTCATCGGTGCATGACCAAAAGCAGTATTCGGCCGTGCAATCCAACATTGGCGACGTTAAGTTGAAAAAGGGCGCGCAGTTAGTTTTCAAGGCCCCAGATCAATAGAAAGTGACGAGTTCGCATCAGTAGAAAGTCAGGGTCGCTCTAAAATCCTCGAATAGCTTTCTCACACCCGATGGCGCGGGTGTGTCTCCAGAATCTCCTCGTCATCCTGGTCAATAATACCGGTCAATTTCCTTGCAGCCCGTCGCGGCGCAATCCGGCGTCCCGGTCAATTCTGTCTGCCCAAACGTGGGGCCCTGGCACCCGCATCCGAAAAATGGGATTTAGTACCAATATTCCAAATCACGTATATTCCCGCTGCTAACAAAAATACATAAACTCCCCATCTCATTCTACAGTAAGCACTTAATATTAATTCTAAGATGGCAATTCTCTTGCGTTAGGAGGGTGGGGGCAGTTACGGATTCGGCGTAGTTGGCGTATTTCGCGGCAGATAGTTTCCGCCCCAACCATTTCAAAGTTACACAAAACGAGGAGAGAAAAATGCGATTTAAGCAGCCGCTTTGTATCGTTGCACTGCTTGCGTTGTTGCTGCCTTTCTTGGCCGCCGCGCAAAGCGTGGTGACCGGCGGAATCACCGGAGCGGTCACAGACCAATCCGGCGCAGTAATCGTCGGCGCGAAGGTAACGCTGACCAGTGCCACGAGTGGGGAGGCGCAGACCGTTACATCGTCCTCCAGCGGCGTTTACGGGTTTTCGCTATTGAAGCCCGGACGCTATAACATGGTCGTCACCCAGCAGGGGTTTAAGACGTCCGCAACGGGCGTCGATGTGATCTTGGGTCAGATTGTTGCGGTAAACGTCAAACTGGAAACCGGCAGCGTGAGTACCACGGTTGAAGTGACGACGCAAGCCGCGCAGCTGCAGACCGAAGACGCGAACATCACGACCACCTTCGACGCTCGCCAGATGCAGGAAACGCCGAACCCCGGCGGCGACGTCACTTACATTGCGAACTCCGCGCCTGGCATCGTGGCCAACAACTCCACGCTCGGCGGCTACGGCAACTTCAGCGCGTTCGGCCTCCCGGCGGATGCCAACCTCTTTACCGTGAACGGTAATGACTACAACGATCCCTTCTTGAACCTGAACAACACCGGCGCCAGCAACCTGCTCCTCGGTGGCAACGAAATGCAAGAAGTCGCGATCGTCGCCAACGGTTACACCGGCCAATACGGCCGTCAGGCAGGCGCGCAGGTTGACTATTCCACCAAGTCCGGCGGCAACTCTTACCACGGCGACATGGTTTACTACTGGACCGGCCGGGAATTGACCGCGAACGACCCGATCAACAAGCTCTTCGGCGGCACGCGTCCTTTTGAGAACAACAACCAGTGGGCGGCAGCTTTTGGTGGTCCGATCAAGAAGGACAAGGCTTTCTTCTTCGTGAACACCGAAGGCATTCGTTACATTTTCGGTTCCGTGCATGATGTGACCCTGATGACACCGGCATTCCAGGATTATGTGTTGACCAACGTTCCTGCGGACGCCGCGACGCAAGGTTTCTACACGAATGCTTTCGGGCTTTACAACAATGCGTTGGGTATTTCTAAGGCCCAGCCGAATCTGGCCACGGCGGCCAATCCAGCCGGGAGCTGCCTCGGGTACGCGGTAAGCGCCACGGGCATAATTAGTGACCCGGTTTCAGGTGCCATACTTCCGGCGGCGTTACAGCCCGGTGGAGCTACCCCCGGGGCGTGCACGGAGGGCTATACGCAATCCGTTTCGAACGGCAACAAAGAATGGCTGCTCAGCGGACGCGTGGATTACTCCTTCAGCGACAAGGACAAGATTTTTGGTCGCGTGAAGTTCGATCGCGGTGTGCAGCCGACTTACACGGACTCCATAAATCCGGTATTCAACGACAGCAGCATACAGCCTCAGGATGAAGGCCAGTTGAATTACACTCACCTTTTCAGCCCGAACGTCGTGAACAACTTTATCGGATCGGTGCTGTATTACGCGGCGATCTTCGGCAATCCGGATCCGACTGCGGCCCTGGCTCTCTTCCCTGGCAACCTCGCCTTCCTTGATGGTTCCAATGTGAGCGGGCTCGGCACCGGTTCGGGAAACCCCGGTGGCTTTTCGGCCGGCTTCGAGTATCCTCAAGGTCGGCACGTTACGCAGTGGCAGATTATTGATGACCTCTCCGTCACGAAGGGAGACCATTCTTTCAAGATGGGAGTAAACTTCCGCCGGGACGACGTTAGCGACTACGCCGCTGAAACCCTGACGCAGTATCCTGTAGTCATCACCTCGCTCTTGGCCTTCGCCAACGACCAGGTTTTCTTGTCACCCAATTCAGCCAACAGCTTCCCTGGCGGCGGAAACGTGTTGTTCAACTTCACCGATACACCGCGTCAGCCGATCGCGTTCTACAGTTTCGGCCTGTACTTCCAGGATGAATGGCGCGCGAATTCGAAGCTGAAATTCACCATGACCCTCCGGGCGGATCGCAATTCCGGCGGCATCTGCCAGCACGCATGTGCCACCCTGCCGATTTCACCGTTCAACGACACCCCGCACGGCGCGGATATTCCGTACAACGCGGCTTTCCCGGGTGGTACTTTCCAGACGGGTTTGAAGAACATTCTGCCGGACGTCGAGGCGGTTGTATTCGAACCCCGCTTTGGTTTTGCCTGGAGCCCAATCGGCGACAAGACTGTAATCCGCGGCGGCGTGGGTCTCTTCACCGACCTTTATCCCGGCGAAATTCTGGGCAATTACACCACGAACTTTCCGGTGGTGAGTCCTTGGAACGTAGCGGCGGGCACCCTGGCGTTTGACCAGGCGCCAAGCTCGTCGACGGCCTTCCCCACTAGCGGCGTCAACGTCGCGCAATCGTGCAACGGTGTTTTCGGGTCGAACTTCACGAGCGGTGGAAACCTGAATACCTACGCGGCTGCTGCTGGATTAATCCCCGGCGGCTGCGTTAACCCGAGTACGGGTAATCTGATCGTTCCCAACTTGAATGATACCGCGGGCAAGACTCTGAACCCGAAGTACCTTGAATGGAATCTGGAAATTCAGCACGCCCTTACTCGCACCACCTCGTTTTCCATCAATTACGTGGGCAATCACGGTTATGACGAGTTGATGGAGAACCCCTTCCTGAACTCCTTCTGCGACCCGGTTAACTGCATCGGCGCGGGCTTCACCAACTCTGGTCTGCCGTCCAGCGCGCCCGATCCACGTGTTGGGACCGTGACGCAGCTGACGAACGCCGGCCATTCCAATTACAACGGCGTAACTGTCTCGATTATGGAGAACGATTGGCACGGGCTTTCGGGACGCTTCAATTATTCGTACTCCCACTCGCTCGATGCCAATTCGAATGGCGGCATCAACCCGTTCAGCGTAATCAACAGCGTTCTCAACCAGGTCAATCCGTTCAACCCCAATGCCGGTTACGCTTCGTCCGATAACGACATCCGCCACAACATCAGCGCCAATTACATCTATGCGCTGCCGTTCAAATCGGAAAACCATCTGACGAATCTGGCGATTGCCGGTTGGCAGATTTCGGGCAACGTCTTCTTCCACACGGGCTTCCCGTTCAGCATTCTCGATTCGGCCACGTTGGGGGGATTCGCATCCGCCGACAACCTGCAGGGTGCAACAATCATCGGGCAACCGTCCTCGACCTTCACGCAGAGGAATTTTTCTAACAGCAACCCCTGCGCGGTTGGCTTGGTCACCGGATTTCAGTGCTTCGGTACCGGTAACAACGTCCTTGCCCCTTCGACCAATTTTACCAACAGCGTGGTTGGGCGCAACGCGTTCATCGGACCGGGCTTCTTCGGAATGGATTTCAGCCTCCGCAAGACGTTCGATCTGACGGAACGCTTCAAGTTCCAAATCGGGTTCAATGCCTATAACGTGCTGAACCACCTGAACTACGGCACGCCGGGAGGGAACACCAGCGGCGGAGAGGGTCCATTTGGGCAGACCGAGTTCACTGCTACCATGCCGACGTCTCCTTACGGAGCGTTCGCAGCGGCAGCTACGGACCAGAGAATTTGCCAGATTCAGGGCAAACTAATCTTCTAACTTCCCGTTCGGAAGTTAGCAGCAAAAAGGGCGGCCCTTCGGGTCGCCCTTTTTTATTGGTGTGCCGGGCATGATCGACAGCTTGGAGGTGCAAGTCCTCTTCACAACCCGATGGAGGTGAAGTGATAGCGAAGCGCAAGGGCTGAGCCGCGAGGCGGGGTCTAAAGGAAGCGTGAAGCAAAGACGCGAGCCGATGAACAAGAACTGGATGCGAGGCAGGCAGTGTTCGGGCGAGCTGGCCAATGGCAGCGAAGCCCCTATCCATCAAGGGCACTGAATGTAAATCCAGCGGTTGCGCGTTGAAAGCGGTCGAGATTACCTCGGGAGACCTGCCACCGGTCTTGGATTCAAGACTGAGGAGCGAGAGATCGCGCCTGACCAGGCGGCAGGAGTCAGCAGAGGGCGTAGTGGCTGCGCAAGCAATGAAGGCCCGAACGGACCCCGCAAGGGGATAAAGGGAGCGATGAGTACGCGGCGCGACTCAACCACCGACAAGCGGCAGAAAAAACCAGTACCGTCTGGCCTTCCCGGAGGAGAGTAGGGGTGCAGCCCCGACAGCCTCCGAGGGAGGGACCGAATCGGAGTTGGCGGAGCGCAGAGCAGAAAGTCCGACTACCGAGTAGTGGATGGAAGAAGTCTGTGAGCGGGAAAACTGCAAGCAGGCGTTACGACGAGTGAAAGCCAACAAGGGGGTCCGGGCATCGACGGGATGACGGTCAAGCAGTTGCCCGGGCACCTGAAAGAACACTGGCCAGCCATTCGAGAACAACTCTTCAGTGGAACCTACACACCACAACCGGTAAGACGAGTGGAAATCCCGAAGCCGGACGGCGGAGTGCGCAAGCTGGGCATTCCGACGGTGCTGGATCGATTCATCCAGCAAGCGGTGATGCAGGCGCTGCAAAGGAGCTGGGACGGAACGTTCTCCGAACACAGCTATGGGTTTCGGCCCAAGCGATCGGCACATCAGGCGGTGGAGAAGGCGCAGCAGTATCAAGCCGAAGGCTACCGCTGGGTAGTGGATCTGGATCTCGAAAAGTTTTTCGACCGGGTCAATCACGATCGATTGCTAGCAAAGATCGCCGAAAGAGTCAGCGATAAGCGGTTGCTGAAACTGATTCGTGCGTTCCTGCAAGCGGGGGTGTTGGAGAATGGGCTGGTAAGTCCGGCAGAGGAAGGAACGCCGCAAGGTGGTCCTCTCTCACCCGTGCTATCGAACATCGTGCTCCACGAACTGGATCAGGAGCTGGAGCGGCGCGGACATCGGTTTACGCGATATGCGGATGACTGCAACATTTACGTCCGCAGTCGGCGAGCCGGCGAACGAGTGATGAGAAGCGTGACGCGACTCCTCACGACGAAGCTCAAGCTGCGAGTAAACAGCGAGAAGAGTGCGGTAGCTCGACCATGGGAACGGAAGTTCCTGGGGTTCAGCTTCACGAATCACGAGCAACCGAAGAGGCGCTTGGCGCCGAAAGCGGTGGCACGGTTCAAGGAGCGAGTTCGGGAACTCACGTCACGGGCGCGGGGTATCAGTCTCGCCCGTATCGTCCACGACCGAGGGGAATATCTCCGCGGATGGATCGGCTACTTTGGGCGATGCGAAACACCGAAAGTGCTCGACAAACTGGAGAAATGGTTCCGACGTCGACTTCGGTCGATGGTCTGGAAACAGTGGAAACGAGGCACCACACGATATCGAGAGCTCCGCAAACGCGGCATCGCTGCGCAGGAGGCCGCGCAAACGGCGGGTAGCTCCGATGGACCATGGCACCTTGCGAACACGCCAGCGTTGAAAATCGCTCTGGCTAACGCTTACTTCGCCTCGCTCGGGCTTCCCGCGCTCACGGCTCAGGGCTAGTTCAAACCGCCGAAGCGCCGGATGCGGATCCGCATGTCCGGCCGTGTGGCAGGGGAGAGTGGGCGACCACTCCCCCTATGCCGATCGCTGGCATACTCCGCAGCAGGGCTATGATGGCGCGACATTGCGTGTGCGATGCGAATGCGGGACGATTTCCGAGCTGCGGTGAATGAATGGAAGGCGAGAACCAGGGCTGAATCGTTGCGGCTGCGGTTAGCCAAAGCTTCTGCTACTTCGTTCTGGAATCACCCGCCGCAGCTAGCTTTCCATCGCCGAACTTCTGCGCAACCTGCATGCGGAGTTCCTTAGCGCGTATGCCAGCCGGACTGTCGGGATCAAGCTTGATATAAGCGTCCAGATCTTGCAAAAGCGCCGAATAGTTCTTTTCGTTTAAATGCACGTTCGAAAGCAGCCGATAAACAAGGGGGGAAGCCGGAGCCAGTGAGCGGGCCTGCTCCCCGGCCTTCCCCGCATCGGCGAAATTCTTCTGACTCAGCAAAACCCTGCCCAGTTCGTAGTATCCCAGCCAGAAGTTCGGATTCAATTCGATCCCGTGCCGGATGTCTTTTTCGCCCTCAGCAGAATTTCCCGAATTTACCAGCAGAGCGCCCAGGCCCACCGCGGCTTCGCCGTATTTGTCCCCGCTAATATGAATCGACTGGCGAAACGCCTTCTCCGCGTCAACAGACTTGCCCAGGGACACGTACGCCATCCCAGTCTGGTAATACGCCTCGTAGTAGCCTGGAGCGATCGCAATCGCCTGCTGCAAGTCCTGCAGCCCACCCTGAGCATTACTATCGTGGTAGATCTTTTTCTCGCCCGCTGCCACCAAGTCGCGAGCCTTCTGCGGCATCGACATCTCGTGAGTAGAGACGCTCGCTGCGGAGCCCGCTGCAGGCGACTTGCCGGGAAGAGGCTTCAGAAATACGGACATCCCGCGGTCGGACCCAAAGCTCAGGTCCACATGGATGTCCTGTGATTGAAAGCCGTTAGCGCTGACGGAGAGGATATAAGTGGTGCGATTAATATATCGAAAAAAGAATTCTCCTGAGTCATTCGCGACCGTTTCCGCCACCTGATTGCCGCCGCTGTCGCACAAGCGCACCGACGCCTGCGAAACTCGTTGATTGTGGGACTCGGAAAAAACTGTTCCGCTCACAGTGACGGTATTGGTGCCATCCGCCATCCCGCGCTGTGCCAAGGCCTGATGCGGGAGCAGCACAAAACAGCAAACACCGAGAGCGAATGGAGCGAGCCGCGTCATAGGACTCTTCACCCAGCTGATTGGGCGCATCATACCACTTCACTGCAGCCCCAGCCCATGATTTTGCGTTCGCCAAGTCGCGACTAGAATTCCGCGGGCGACTCGCTCTGAGCGCGCACGCGCAACCAGAACTGCAGTTTCTCGCGTGCAGTCTTGCAGCCTTATCGCTGGACGAATTCTTTCAGGGCCGGAGCAAACGGCGCGTGCGCAATGCCGTGTTCGGTGATGATAGCGGTGATAAAGCGGTGAGGAGTCACGTCGAACGCGATATGTGCAGCGCGCACGTCTGGCGCCGTGCGAATGCCAGCTGCGTGTGTCACTTCTGCCGGTGAGCGCTCTTCGATCGGAATCCCGTCGCCGGTAGGGAGCGAGAGATCAATCGTGGAGATAGGAGCGGCCACGTAGAACGGCACGTTATTTTCCTTCGCCAGCACGGCAATTCCGTACGTGCCGATCTTGTTGGCCGTGTCTCCATTGGCGGCGATACGGTCGGCTCCCACTACTACCGCTCCCACTCCGCCCGTCCTCAGAAAGTGCCCGACCATGTTGTCGGTAATCAGCGTCAGCGGAATGCCTTCTTCGTTCAGTTCCCACGCGGTCAAGCGCGATCCCTGAAGATACGGGCGCGTCTCCGGAACCAGCACTTCGATCTGGCTGCCTGCTTCCACGGCCATGCGAATCACGCCCAGTGCCGTTCCGATTCCGCCCGTAGCCAGCGCCCCAGCATTGCATTGAGTCATCACGCGCCCGGATTTCGGCATCAGCGCCGCGCCAAATTTTCCGATGCAGCGATCGCCGGCGCGGCGCTCTTCGTGCACCAGCAGCGCTTCCTGCACCATGGCCGCGCGAATTCCTTCCAGCCCAACCGCGCCATTCTGCAACGCAGCAAGTGCCAATTCCTCGAACCGGCGTTTCAACCGAGCGATGGCCCAGAACAGATCCACGGCGGTAGGACGCGTGTGTGCGAGCGTGTCACAAATGACGGGAAATTCCGCGCGCAGCTCTTCCAGCGTTTTCGCTGCGGAATGCTCTACGCCCAGCGCAATGCCCATGGCCGCGGCCACGCCAATCGCCGGTGCGCCACGAATAATCATCGTCTTGATGGCTTTTGCGACGTCGCGGTAATCCGTGTACGTGTGGTGCACCACCTCGGACGGCAGCTTCAACTGATCCAGTATCACGACGCCTGCGGATGTCCACTGAATGGGTTCGACCGTGTGCAACGCGTTCATCTCCGTCACTGGTGTGTGCCCGATGCTGCGCACAAATTTCTATTGTAGCTGATTTTCGCGCCTTCTTCGCAGGGTGATTGATGCGGCGCCGGCGCGATCTCGATCACTGCGCAGCGGGAAAATGACGGAAGCCGTGCGAGGCTATCAGAAATCCCAGAAACAGAAACGAATTGTAGCTCACGTGCAGCAGGTAGCTCGCGACGACCGTGTGTGTCCTGGCGCGCGCGTACGTGAAGACAATGCCGACTACCACCAGCAGCGCGATCTGCGCCCAACCTCCCCACAGCTGCGAAGCGTGCAGCAATCCGAACAGCGTTCCGGTGACTAGAATGCCTGCGTTCACGCCAAAGCTGCGCGCCACCACGGGATAAAGATAGCCGCGGAAAATAGTCTCTTCGAGCACAGGCGCCAGCAACACTCCCAGCGACATCAGCAGCAGCGCGCTCCGGCGATCCTGGAAAAATTGTTCGATCGGCATCTTGGTGTTGCTCTTGAATGCCGCGGAGGAAAGTGTCACCAGTATCGCCAGCAGGCAGCCGCTGAAAATCAATCCCATATACGCGGCGGCGCGAGGCGTCTGGCCAGTTTGCAGAGGACGCCAGCCAACCGTGCGCCAGAAGGGCACATGAAAACTGTGGCGCATTTGCGCGGCGAGATAGGCCAGCAGGACAAGGGATAGCAGCGCTTGATTCAAGATGAGAAAAAGGTTTCTATTGCCGGGGATATTTTGCACTTGGCGAAAGCTGACGCCGGCGATCGTGAATCCCTTAATCAGAAGCAGGCTTACTACGAATGTTCCGGAGATCGCGACGGCGACCAGCAGCACCAAGTCACCCCAGCCCCAGGGGACGCGAAGATCTTCTGGGAGCAGCGGATCGATGGGACCAAGATAGCCGGGGGTGATGGGCGTCTCGAGGCGCGGGCTTGGCGGTTCGGGCACTGGCGTCGGCTCGGTCACGCGCGCGGCGTCTGACGGCGGAAGATTGTTATCGTCCAAGTTCATTCGAGAGCGATGTCGCGAGTCCTCGTTCACTATACTTCATTTCCAGCAGCCCGAAAAAGCGCGCGCACACAATGCGTTGTGACTACTACTGTTCGGTCGGAGGCTTTTTGTTCGCCCCGTTTGCGGCATTCGAAACCGCGCCGTTGCCATTCAGTGCGCGCGCAAGAATTTGTCCAGTGTACGATTTTTTCACGCGCGCCACTTGTTCGGGCGAGCCTTGCGCCACGATGCGCCCGCCCTCCTCGCCGCCTTCGGGACCAAGATCGATGATCCAGTCGGCTTGTTTGATGACGTCCAGGTTATGTTCGATGATCAGCACCGTGTTGCCGAGCGTCACGAGGCGGTTGAGCACGTCGAGAAGTTTTTTCACGTCGTCAAAATGCAAGCCAGTGGTGGGCTCGTCGAGAATGTAAAGCGTGCGGCCGGTCTGCCGCTTGGAAAGCTCGCGCGCCAGTTTGGTGCGCTGCGCTTCGCCACCGGAAATGGTGGTCGCCGATTGTCCCAGCTGCACGTAGCCGAGGCCCACGTCCACCAGGGTCTGCAGTTTTATCTGAATGGCCGGGATATTTTCCAAAACCTTTAGCGCTTCTTCGATCGGCAGATCCAGAAGATCGGAAATCGAAAGGCCTTTGTAACGCACCGCAAGAGTCTCCGCGTTGTAGCGTTTGCCGCGGCAGACTTCGCAGGTAACATATACATCGGGCAGAAAATTCATTTCGATGCGGCGCTGGCCGTCGCCCTGGCAGGCCTCGCAGCGCCCGCCTTTCACATTGAAACTGAAACGCCCAGGACGATAGCCGCGCTCGCGCGATTCCGGCAGCATCGCATACAGCTCGCGGATGGGCGCGAAAACGCCGGTATACGTGGCGGGATTGGAGCGCGGCGTGCGCCCGATCGGCGCCTGGTCAATCTGCACCACTTTATCAATGTGCTCGATGCCGGTGATGGCGCGATGCGCCCCAGGCTTTTCCATCGAGCGGTAAAGTTTCGCGGCGAGCGCGCGGTACAAAATATCGTTGATCAGCGTGGATTTTCCCGAGCCGGAAACGCCGGTGACCACGGTCATCAGGCCGAGGGGCAGCGTGACATCAATATTTTTCAGGTTGTGGCCGTAGGCGCCCAGAATCGCGATGGATTTTCCGTTGGGGCTGCGACGTGTTTCGGGCACGGCGATTTTCACCTTGCCCGAAAGATACTGCCCGGTCAGTGACGCGGGATTCGCGGCGATTTCTGCAGGCGCGCCGGCGGCCACCAGATATCCGCCCGCTTTTCCGGCGCCGG
>Ga0209169_10000149_pt1 | contig 40395 bp, 35 predicted proteins | sample HubBroMetageWRM4_FD_188346 | JGI IMG/M metagenome (GOLD analysis project Ga0209169, IMG submission 188346) | Warmed soil microbial communities from the Hubbard Brook experimental Forest, New Hampshire - Hubbard Brook CCASE Soil Metagenome WRM 4... | ecosystem: Environmental > Terrestrial > Soil...
CGCGGCGGATCAGGTTTTTGATCCGGAATTCGGCGGGATCCATGCCGAGCTTCTGCGCCATGATGTCCATGGCGCGCTCGATGCAATAGGCTGCCTCGGTGACGCGGAACGAGCAGCGATACGCTACTCCTCCCGGCGCCTTGTTGGTGTAGACGCCGTCCACCAGACAATAAGCCGCCGGGAAATCATACGAGCCGCTGATAATGCTGAACAAGCCGGCCGGCCATTTGGTGGCGTTGGCGCAGGCATCGAACGCGCCGTGATCTGCGATGGTGTAGCAGCGCATGCCGGTGACTTTACCGTCCTTGGTCGCCGCGATTTCCATGTCCATGTAGAAGTCGCGGGCAAAGGCGGTGGTCGACAAGTTCTCGATGCGATCCTCAGTCCATTTCACCGGACGTCCGGTGACGATCGAGGCGACGATGGCGCAGATATAGCCGGAATATGCGCCGACCTTGTTGCCGAAGCCGCCGCCGATATCCGGGGCGATGACGTGAATCTTGTGCTCCGGAATCTTTGAGATCAGCGAACCCACCGTGCGGATGACATGCGGCGCCTGGAACGTGCCCCAGAGCGTCAGCTCGCCTTTGATTTTGTCGAACGAGGCGACGCACTGGCAGGTTTCGAGCGGACACGGATGGCAACGCGGATAAGCAATCATCTCGCGTATGGTCACGTCGGCTTTGGCGAAGGCGGCATCGGACGCCGCCTTGTCGCCCGCCTGCCAGGAGAAGATGTGATTGTAGTGCTTGCGCTTTCCGTGGGAGCCGTCAGTCTTGTCCTTGAGGTCCTCACGAATCATGGGCGCGCCGTCGCTCATCGCTTTCATCGGATCGACGTTGCAGGGAAGCTGTTCGTATTCGACTTCGACCAGATCAGCGGCGTCGGCCGCCACATAGCGGTCTTCCGCAATCACGAAGGCGACTTCCTGGTTCTGAAAAAGCACCTTGCCGTCGGCGAGCACCATCTGCACGTCGCCGGCGAGCGTCGGCATCCAGGCGAGGTTCACTGTCTTGAGGGTTTCCGCGGTAATGACCGCGACGACACCAGGGACCGCCGCTGCTTTCGTGGTGTCGATATTCTTGACGCGGGCGTGGGCGTACGGCGAACGCGTGAAATCGCCGTACAACATGCCAGGCAGCTTCATATCATCGACGTAGCTGCCTTTGCCCTGGACGAAACGGATATCCTCGACGCGCTTTCGTTTGCAGCCCATGCCTTCGAGCTTGGCGGCGCGTTCGGCGGAAGTCGGGGTCATGTCGTTCATTCTGCGGCCTCCTGGAACGGCACGCCGGCAAGTTTAGCGGCGGCAAATTGAATGGCCTTGACGATGTTCTGATAACCGGTGCAGCGGCAAAGGTTGCCGGAAATGCCGTAGCGGATTTCCTCCTCTGAGGGATTGGCGTTCTCTTGAAGCAGCCGATAGGCGCGCACGATCATTCCCGGCGTACAGAAACCGCATTGCAAGCCGTGCATCTCGCGGAAGCCTTCCTGCAGTGCGTGCAGTGTGCCGTCGGCGTTGGCCATGCCTTCGATGGTGCGAATGTCCGATCCATTCGCCTGCACGGCGAACACGGTGCAAGACTTCACCGACTTGCCGTCGAGATCGACTGTGCAAGCGCCGCAGTGGCTGGTCTCGCAGCCGATATGCGGCCCGGTGATATTCTGCTGATCGCGGAGGAAGTGGATCAGCAGCGTGCGCGGTTCGACCAGGGCCTCAATGGTCTTGCCGTTGACTTTCATGGAGACTTGCGATTTCGCCATCGGGCGGTGCTCCTACGATTTCAGTTTGCGCGTGATCTTTTTCTGAGAACCAGCGTGCGCTTTGCGGATCATGCGCCACGGGCGCGCAACTTGGCGCGTGCTAACGCTCGCGTGAGCATCACGCCGGCCATTTTGGTGCGGTAGGCCGCGGGCCCTCTCGCGTCACTCGCCGGAGCGGTGATCGCCTCGGCTGCAGCCACCGCTTTTTTCACCGTGGCGCCGTCAAGCGCGGAGCCGATCAGGATTTCTGCGGCTTCTTCGGCCCACAGCGGCGTTTCGGCGACATTGGTCAGACCGATTGAACAAGTACCGACTTTGCTCCCGACCATGGTCAGCACGACGGCGGCGGCCGCCGTCGCGTAGTCGCCGATCTTGCGCTTGAGCTTTTCGTAGCCGTAGCCATGACCGGCGGGCGGCACCGGAATGCGAATGGCGGTGAGTACGTCGCCTGGCTCCAGGAGAGTGAAATAAGCGCCCTGGTAAAACTCACGCGCGCCGATGCGGCGATCGCCGCGCTTGCCGGTGACCTCGTAGGACGCGTTCAGGCATAACATCACAGCGGGCATGTCGTTGCCGGGATCGCCATTAGCGACGTTGCCGCCGAGCGTTCCGAGATAACGCACCTGTGGATCCGCAACCTGCAACGAGGTTTCCCGCAGAATGGGAATTTTCGCAGTCAAAAGATCGGAGGCAATCAACTCGTGCTGAGTAATCATAGCGCCGATAACAATGTCGCCGCCGTCGGTCCGGACCCCCTTGAGATCGGCAATGCCGGCCAGGTCCACCAGGTGGCCGGGACTAGCGAGCCGGAGTTTCATCATCGGGATGATGCTGTGGCCGCCGGCGAGGGCGCGGCCGTCGTCGCCGTATTGCGCAAGCAGACCGACGGCTTCCTTGACCGATGACGGACGATGGTAGGCGAAGGCGCCAGGTATCATGGGCATGCTCCCTTGGCGCGGGGTCAGGGCTCACGGTCGTCACCGGGCCCGGTGCAAAGCCGCGCACGAATAGCGCTCAGTTTCCAAATTCTGTCGATTTGTGCGGCGCAGCGGCAAGAGAAGGTGCACCAGCGTCGCAGTCATGCACCAAAGGCCAAAGTCCCGCACGAATGACGGAGGCCTTGCACGAATTGCGTCAACGTCACTGACGCATTTTCAAGGAAAGTACCGACCTATTGCGCTGCAACACCGCTGCGGCGTTGCGCGAAGTCCGCGCTCGCGCCGGTTAAGGTCGCGACGCGCGATTTCAGCGAAGCCAGCCGGCTCCGGCTGACCGGCACCAAATAATGCTGAATCCCCGCCATTTGCACGAGCTCGTTGTCGCCGGATCGCTTGTAGCCCACGACACGGTCGATATTGACGATGTGGCTGCGGTGTACACGCACAAAGCGGCCGCCGTCGAGCCGCGATTCGACTTCGCCGATGGACAGCGGACAAAACAACTTGTCGCCGCCATCAAACACGTAGGTGTAGTGAGCATTAGCGTGAACCGCGACGATTTGATCGACGGCTACAAAATGGGTGCCACCATCACGTTCGATGGGCAATTGCCGTGCAAATATTCGCGGCGGCCCGCCAACGCCGCCAAGCGGCGAAAACGTGCCCTGTCCGAATTCGGGATTACCGGCGGCGACGATGAAAGACGCCGGGGGTAGAGCAGCGACCGGCACCGCCGCGTTTGAACTCTGCTGCGTCTCACCTTTCAAGGCAGTACGCGGCGGCGTAGTCGAAAGCGAGGTCTCGGGAAGAAGCAACAAGAGAAATATTCCGGAAATACCAAAGGCGACGACCGCGACAACAATGGCGAGCAAATCGACGGAGAGGGCCGGCGCGCTCGGCGAGACCGTGTTGTAGGCATAAAGCGTGACTCCGGTCATTGCCGTGTAATGCATGCCGGAAACGGCAACGCCGAAAGCAGCCGCGGAAAGAATGAGCGGCGGACGCCCGCCTCGCCCGGTGGCAAGCCAGAGCGCCAGTCCAGAGGCGGCAATTGCGATCGCCATGCTGGCCGCGACGTAACGGGGATCGTGAACCATCAGCGCGCTCGCATCGAGCGCGTTCATGCCGATGTAATGCATGGCGAAAATGCCGCCACCCATGAGACAAGCGGACAGCGTCAGCCGCAGCAGCGTCAACGGGCCTGCACTGGTCGCATACACGGCCGTGCCCACGACAATCGCGCAGACCAGAAACGACAACAGCGTCGGCAGCGCGAGATAGTCGACCGGGAACGGCAACCGTACCGCCAGCATGCCGACGAAATGCATGGTCCAGATGGCTACAGCGAGCGAGGCGGTCGCGCCGGCGAGAAGGAGCCGCCGCCGCACGCCGTGCGCATCGCCGATCTGTACGGCGAGGCTCAAGCCCACATAGGCGCCTTGAATTGCCATCACAATGGACAGCAAAACGAGCCAACGCTCGTAGGTCACCGGCATTGCCGTCATCCCTTCGCTGTGTGGGACGGCTTTAGTTCACCCCATCGGGTCTGGAAACATTATAAAGGAAATCGCGGCCGCCGCCGAGAGCTTGTGTGGCCCAAGCGGCCGCGCTTCCGCGCGAACAGGGACACAGCGGATAAAGCCGCAAGCCCAGTAAGCGGATTCCCGCTGTTGGGAGATCTGCAGAAACCGCTGTTCAATGGGTGGGCAAAGCTCAGTAACCGACGGTGAAGCGCCGCCGCGAGTGCGCTGGCTTTTCAAGCTCGTCGACCAGAGCGACTGCATAATCTTCGTAGGAAATGCTGCTCTTGCCGTCGTCGGCGGTGAGAAGCTGGTCGCCGCTAAGGCGGAATTTGCCGGTTCGCTCGCCCGCACCGATCAGGGCCGACGGCGAAAGAAACGTCCAGTCGAGGTCCCTTTCGCCCCGCAAAAGCTCGAGAAACGCGCCGCCCGCACCGGCTTCCGGCTTGTAGGCTTCAGGAAAACTCGGCGTGTCGATCAACTTCTTTCCCGGCGCCACTTCCAGGCTTCCGGCGCCGCCAACGATGAGATAACGCGGCACGCGGGCCTCCTTTATTGCCGCGATCAAAAGCTTCGGATCGGAGGCGGAGAAACGCACCGCGCTAATGACGGCATCGTGGCCCGCGAGCAACGGCGCAAGGGCCGCCTTGTCGTGCACGTCACCGGCCTTGGGCGTGACACCCGACCGGGCCGATATCTTCTCCGGATGCCGCGCTATGGCTGTCACGGCATGGCCGCGCGACAACAGCTCGGCGAGCACGCGACTGCCAACATTTCCGCTCGCTCCAATTAAAGCGACTTTCATAACGTTCTTTCTCCAACCGTGATTTCAAACTCTACATGAGATCGCGAACGTATCTACCGTCGCGCATTCGGTAAAATGGCGCCGGCCCATCTTGCGGAAAACCGGCGGTAATGCTGGCGGCAATATCCGTGAGTACGATTTCAGTGATATCGGGCAACGGCAGCCGCATCGCCTCGTCGAGGCCGACCCACACGATCTCAACAAGCTCGGCGCTGGCGTGAACGACACCTTCGCTGCGCGCGGCAATTGCGCTTGCGTCGACAGCAAGAAAACGGGCATCGAAGCGGCGTTTGGTTCGAGGTGGCGCAAGTGCGCGCGCCATAAACCGCAAGCCGGAAAGGTCCGGCAAGAATCCGGTCGCGAAAAAGCTCGCCCATTGCTCGGTCGCGGCCGGCATAACGCCATCGTGCTTTCGCCCGATCACAATGCCGGTTTCTTCGAAGGTTTCGCGAATGGCCGCGAGTGCGAACGCGCGTGCTGTCTGATCGTCGACTTTCGGCACCTCTTTAGTCAAACGCGTCGCGACAGCGGGATGCAGCTCCGCGGCGGCAGGCACGTTCCGGTCGCTCTCCTCTATTCGGCCTCCCGGAAAGACGAAGTGCCCCGGCATGAAGGCATGGTCTCCATGACGCTTTCCGAGTAGCACCTTCGGCTCGCCTCCCGAACGATCGACCAAGATCAGACTGGCGGCGTCGCGGGGCTGCGAATCCGGATAAGTCAGGCTGTGGGCTCGTTGTCTTATTGCTGCAAAATCGTCCATTCCACTTGTCCAAACCGGAACGCGATGGGCTTTAGCCCAGCGCATCTCAGAATTCACACTAGCCAGATCACACCCGGCGCAGAACTGCCGCGGCCAAAATCCTATTTCATGTGGCAGGCTTTTGTAATCACTGCAAAATGCATATGTAATGTTGATCGGCGGAATACATCTGTCCCCTTCAATCGGCAAAATGCAATGTCGCGGCGCGAGGCATAATCCGGAGCGAAAGTTTGCCTGGAACCGAGGACTAGCGATGATCGATCGGCTCGAATTCATCCTTGCGCTGGCGCGTGAAGGTCACTTCGGCCGGGCGGCCGAGATTTGCCGCGTCAGCCAGCCGACATTGTCGGGCGGAATAAAATATTTGGAGGATATGTTTGGCGTATTGCTTGTGCAGCGCGGCTCGCGTTTCCACGGCTTCACGCCCGAGGGCGAAAGGGTGCTGGAATGGGCGCGGCGGATTGTTGGCGATGCGCGAGCCATGCGCCAGGATATCGACGCGCTCAAACGCGGCTTGGTGGGGCACATCAAGATCGCCGCAATTCCCACCGCCCTCGCCATGACGGCAATGCTGACCACGCCATATCGCGCCAAGCACCCCAACGTCCGCTTCAGCGTCGTGTCGAAAACCTCCATTGACGTGCTCAGGTTGCTCGATGATCTCGAGGTCGATGCCGGTCTGACCTATCTCGACAATGAGCCGGTCGGCCGGGTCAATACAGTGCCGCTCTACTATGAGGAGTATCGGCTGCTGACATCGCCAGCCGGCGCCCTCGGCGATCGCGACAGCGTGACATGGGCGGAGGTCGGGCAAGTCCCGCTCTGCCTCCTGACGCCCGACATGCAGAACCGCCGCATCATCGACGCGCTGTTGCGGTCGGCGGGACAAGAGCCCTCTCCCACGCTGGAATCCAATTCGATGATCGTGTTGTTCGCGCATGTGCGTACCGGCAAGTGGGCGAGCATCATGCCGGCGAAGCTCGCCGAAACGCTCGGCCTCACCGACAATGTCCGCTCGATTCCGATCGTCGAGCCGGCGGCGACCCACGCGGTCGGGCTCATTGTCCCCCACCGCGAGCCGATGACGCCGCTGATCACGGCGCTCGTCACCGAGGCCCGCGCGCTGGCCAAGGTCATGGGGCAATCACCGGCGGCGGTGAAAAACACAAGCCAAAACAAAGCGCTAGCTGGAAAGCGAGGGAACGAAGCCGCCGGGGCACCCCGCCCCAGGAGACGTCGATGAACTCAGTTGATCAGGAATCCTGATCGAACCACGGATCAGCTTTATTGATCCGGCACGATAAGCGCATATTTTGTAATGGTTCCAATATCTTGAGTGCGGATCGCCCGGAGGGGCGGTTGCACGGAGCTGGTACGGACGTGCCAAGTTACGAACCATGGAGCGCGGAGCGAACCGCGCAAATTATCAGGGAGCATAAGGCCGTTGAGGGCCCGCTGTTGCCTATTCTGCATGCGTTACAGGAGACCTTCGGCTACATCGACCAGGCTGCCGAACCGATCCTCGCCGAAGCGCTCAACATCTCGCGCGCCGAAGTCCACGGCGTCGTCACCTTTTATCATGACTTCCGTCACGCGCCGGCCGGCCGCCATGTGCTCAAACTTTGTCGCGCTGAGGCTTGCCAAGCCGCTGGCGGCGACGCGCTTGCCGCCCGCGCGGAATCCAAACTTGGCATCTCGCTCGGCAACACCACGGCGGACGGACGCATCACCGTGGAAGCGGTTTATTGCCTCGGGCTTTGCTCCGTCTCTCCGTCCGCGATGATCGACGGCAAGGTGGTCGCTCGCCTTGACGCCAAAAAGCTCGACGGCCTCCTGGCGGAGGTCGATCGATGAGCGCGCTCCGCATCTACGTCCCTGGGGACGCCGCGGCGGTCGCTTGCGGCGCCGACGAAATCGCAAGCGCAATCGCTTCGTCCGCCGCCAAGCGCAAGATACCGGTCGAAATCGTGCGCAACGGCTCGCGCGGCATGCATTGGCTCGAGCCGCTGCTGGAAGTCGTGACCGGCACAGGCCGCATTGCTTACGGTCCGGTCGACCTGAAAGATGTGGAAAGCGTGCTCGACGCCATGATCGCCAACGGCGGCGATCACAAATTGCGCGTCGGCGTACCGGAAGAGCATCCGTTCCTCAAGAAGCAAACCCGCCTGACTTTTGCCCGCTGTGGCATCGTCGATCCGCGGTCGCTCGACGACTACAAAGCGCATGATGGCTACAAGGGGCTGGCCAAGGCCCTGGCCAATCCGGTGGGCATTATCGAAGAGATCACGCAATCGGGGCTGCGAGGCCGCGGCGGCGCGGGCTTCCCGACCGGCATCAAGTGGAAGACGGTCGCGGAAGCGAAAGCCGACAAGAAATACATCGTCTGCAATGCCGATGAAGGCGACAGCGGCACTTTTGCCGACCGCATGATCATGGAAGGCGATCCCTTCGTGCTGATCGAGGGGATGACCATCGCCGGTATCGCCGTCGGCGCGACCAAAGGCTTTGTCTATATCCGCTCCGAATATCCGCATGCCATCGCGGTAATGTCCGACGCCATCGATATCGCCCGTCGCGCCGGCATGCTGGGCAAGAGAGTCGCCGGCTCGAATGTCGAGTTCAATCTCGAGGTGCGCGTCGGCGCCGGCGCGTATGTGTGCGGTGAAGAGACGTCGCTGCTGGAGAGCCTCGAAGGCAGGCGCGGCATTGTGCGCGCGAAACCACCGCTGCCGGCGCACAAGGGCTTGTTTGGCAAGCCGACCGTCGTCAACAACGTGCTGTCGCTCGCGACCGTGCCGATCATCATGGATAAAGGCGCCGCTTTCTATAAGGACTTCGGCGTTGGCCGCTCGCGCGGCACCATGCCGATCCAGCTCGCCGGCAACCTCAATTTCGGCGGACTTTTTGAGACTCCGTTTGGCATTACCCTCGGCGAACTCGTGAACGATATCGGCGGCGGCTGCTTTACCGGCCGCCCGGTGAAGGCCGTGCAGGTTGGCGGACCACTCGGCGCGTATTTTCCGCCGGCCTTGTTTGACACGCCGTTCGACTACGAGGCGTTCGCGAAAAAAGACGGGCTGATCGGTCATGCCGGGATCGTGGTGTTCGACGACACCGTCGACATGGCCAAACAAGCGCGCTTTGCCATGGAATTCTGCGCGATCGAATCGTGCGGCAAATGTACGCCGTGCCGTATCGGATCAACACGCGGCGTCGAAACCGTGGACAAAATCGTTAGCGGCATCGAACCGGAGAAGAACCTCGCGGTGCTGGCCGACCTTTGCAACACCATGAAATTCGGATCGCTGTGCGCGCTCGGCGGCTTCACGCCATATCCGGTGATGAGCGCGGTGACCCACTTCCCAGATGACTTTAAGCCCGCACCGCATTTGCAGGCTGCGGAATAGGAGACCGCTATGTCGCTCGTTCACGAGATTGACTACGGCACGCCGAAATCAAAGGCGCAAAAGACGGTTACGCTGACCATCGACGGCGCATCGGTCACCGTGCCCGAAGGCACGTCAATCATGCGCGCGGCCATGGAGATGGGGACGCAGATTCCAAAACTCTGCGCCACCGACATGGTCGACGCTTTCGGTTCATGCCGCCTCTGCCTCGTCGAAATCGAGGGCCGCGCCGGCACGCCTGCCTCCTGCACGACGCCGGTCGCTCCGGGCATCGTCGTCAAGACGCAGACCGACCGGCTGAAGACAATCCGCAAAGGCGTGATGGAGCTTTACATCTCGGACCATCCGCTCGATTGTCTGACCTGTTCGGCGAACGGCGATTGCGAATTGCAGGATATGGCCGGGGCAGTCGGCCTGCGCGACGTGCGCTACGGCTATAGCGGCGAAAACCACGTCTTCGCCACCACGTCTGACGGCGCCGCCAACGACAAATGGCTGCCGAAAGACGAATCCAATCCTTATTTCACCTACGATCCGTCAAAATGCATCGTGTGCTCGCGCTGTGTGCGCGCCTGCGAAGAGCAGCAAGGCACGTTTGCGCTCACCATCGCCGGCCGCGGTTTCGACAGCCGCGTGTCGCCGGGCATGGAAGAGTCGTTTATGTCGTCGGAATGCGTGTCCTGTGGCGCCTGCGTGCAGGCCTGCCCGACCGCGACGCTGAACGAGAAGAAAGTCGTCGAGATCGGCAAGCCCGAGCATTCGGTGGTGACGACCTGCGCCTATTGCGGCGTCGGCTGTTCGTTCAAAGCCGAAATGCGCGGCGAAGAGCTGGTGCGCATGGTGCCCTACAAGGACGGCGAGGCCAATCGCGGCCACTCTTGCGTCAAGGGTCGATTCGCCTGGGGTTATGCGACCCACAAAGAGCGTATCCTCAAGCCGATGATCCGCGCCAAGGTCACCGACGAATGGCGCGAAGTCGGTTGGGAAGAGGCGATCAACCACGCCGCTTCCGAATTCAAGCGCATTCAAACCAAGTACGGCAAAGACTCGGTCGGCGGCATCACCTCGTCGCGCTGCACCAATGAGGAGACGTTCCTGGTGCAGAAACTGATCCGCGCCGCGTTCGGTAACAACAACGTCGACACCTGCGCCCGCGTCTGCCACTCCCCGACCGGCTATGGCCTCGGCCAGACTTATGGCACCTCAGCCGGCACGCAAAACTTCGATTCCGTCGAGGACACCGACGTCATCATTGTCATCGGCGCCAATCCGGCCGCGGCGCATCCGGTCTTTGCTTCACGGATGAAGAAGCGCCTGCGTCAGGGCGCTAAGCTCATCGTCATCGATCCGCGCCGCACCGAGATGGTGCACAGCGCTCACGTCGACGCCGATTTCCATCTTGCGTTAAAACCCGGGACCAATGTCGCCATCGTTACCGCGCTGGCGCATGTCGTCGTCACCGAGAAACTCTACGACGAGAAATTCATCCGCGAGCGGTGCGACTGGGATGAATTCTTGCACTGGGCCGAGTTCGTTTCGCAGCCGCGCAACAGTCCGGAAGAAGTCGCCAAGATCTCCGGCGTACCCGCGCAAGCGATCCGTGGCGCCGCTCGGCTGTTCGCGACCGGCGGCAACGGCTCGATTTACTACGGTCTCGGCGTCACCGAGCACAGCCAGGGCACCACCACCGTCATGGCGATCGCCAACCTTGCCATGGCGACGGGCAACATCGGCCGGTCCGGCGTCGGGGTAAATCCGCTTCGCGGCCAGAACAACGTGCAGGGCTCCTGCGACATGGGTTCGTTCCCGCACGAGCTTTCGGGATACCGGCACGTTTCGATCGATGCGACCCGGCAGATGTTTGAGCAGGACTGGGGCGTCGCCCTCGACAAGGAGCCAGGCCTGCGCATTCCCAACATGCTCGACGCCGCGGTCGACGGCAGCTTCAAGGGCATTTACATCCAGGGCGAGGACATCCTGCAATCCGATCCCGATACCAAACACGTCTCCGCCGGCCTGGAGGCGATGGAATGCGTTGTGGTGCAGGACCTGTTTCTCAACGAGACGGCACGCTTCGCCCACGTCTTCCTGCCTGGTTCGACGTTCCTGGAAAAGAACGGCACCTTCACTAATGCCGAGCGGCGCATCCAGCGCGTACGCAAAGTCATGGCGCCGAAGAATGGCTACGAGGATTGGGAGATCACGCTGCTGCTCTCCAAAGCACTCGGCTACGACATGCACTACGATCATCCGTCGCAAATCATGGACGAGATCGCCCGCCTGACGCCCGGTTTCGCCAACGTGTCCTACGACATGCTCGACCAGCGCGGTTCGGTGCAGTGGCCCTGCAACGACAAGGCACCTGAGGGTTCGCCGATCATGCACGTCAACGGCTTCGTCCGAGGCAAGGGCAGGTTCATTGTAACCGAATACGTCGCCACCGACGAAAAAACCGGGCCGCGCTTCCCACTCCTGCTCACCACCGGCCGCATCCTGTCGCAATATAACGTCGGCGCGCAGACGCGGCGCACCGATAATTCGCTCTGGCACCAAGAAGACCTGCTCGAGGTGCACCCGCATGACGCCGAACAGCGCGGCATTCGCGATGGCGATTGGGTCAAGCTCGCGAGCCGCGCTGGCGAAACAACGCTGCGCGTCGACATAACCGATCGAGTATCGCCGGGCGTGGTCTATACGACATTCCATCACCCGGACACGCAGGCGAACGTGATCACCACAGAGTATTCGGACTGGGCAACCAATTGTCCGGAGTACAAGGTCACGGCGGTGCAGGTGACGCCGTCGAACGGACCCTCGCGCTGGCAGGAAGAGTACGAAAGGTTCTCGCAGGAGAGCCGGCGCATCGCCGCGACCGCCGAGGCGGCGGAGTAGCCGGATGCGCGAGCCGGCGGCCACCGTCGCTGCAACCGTATGGCGCCAGAGCGGCGTCACCGATGGTAACCGCACCATCCCGGAGGAAACTGCCGTCGCTTTCACCTACGACGGCGGCTCCTATGCGGTGATGATGTCGACACCGCGCGATCTGGAAGATTTTGCACTCGGCTTTTCCTTTACCGAAGGCGTGATCTCTTCGGCGGCCGATATCAAGCAACTGGAAATCGTCGAGCACGATTCCGGAACCGAGTTGCGTATGTGGCTGACGGATCCCTGCGCCGCCGCGCTCGGCAAGCGTCGCCGTTATCTTGCGGGTCCGACCGGATGCGGGCTTTGCGGCATCGACAGCCTGACCGAAGCGGTTCGGCCGATTGCGCATGTTGGCGGTGACAAGGTGTTTACGCCAGCCGAGATTATGCGCGCGCTGTCCGCGCTGCCGCCGCGCCAGGAATTGAACCGGCAAACACGCGCCGTGCATGCCGCAGCGTTTTGGCGCCCTGAAGCCGGTTTGATTGCTGTGCGCGAAGACGTCGGCCGCCACAACGCGCTCGACAAGCTTGCCGGTGCGCTGCTCCGCAGCGAGACTCGCAGCGACGGCGGCATGATTTTGCTGACCAGCCGCGTGTCGGTGGAAATGGTACAAAAAACCGCTGCTATTGGCTCACCACTCATTGTTGCGGTGTCCGCGCCGACCGCGCTTGCCCTGCGCACCGCCGAAGCGGCCGGCATCACGCTCGTCGGCGTTGCGCGCGATGACGGGTTCGAGGTATTCACCCATCCGCAGCGCATCAAGGAACTCACCAAAGAAACCGTGCGCCAAGTCGTCGCCTAACAGGTCGTCGCCTAACATGTCATCACACAGCGCGTCATCGGCTGACAAGCTCATTTACATGGCGAACCAAATCGCCACGTTTTTTGAAAGTCAGGGGTCGGACAAGGCCGTTGCCGGCACTGCCGACCACATCAAAAAATTCTGGGATCCGCGAATGCGCGCGCAGATCGTCGCCCATGTCAAGGCGGGGGGCAGCGGCTTGGATCCGGTCGCCCGTAAGGCGATCGATCGATTGCCGGAAATGAAGCCCGCGGCGTCTGCAACGCCTGCGCAATAAATTTACGGCACGTCGTCATCGCATGGAACTCGTCTCTTTCAGGCCCGTCGAGGAGGCGCACAAACCCTTGTTGCGCTGCACTCTGCAACGACTTTCGCCCCGGCTCGCTTCCGACAAAACTTATCAAGAATTTCAGAGGCTTACGCGGCGTGCGCGTTGAGCGCGGGCGGTAACGATCGTATGCGATATTTTGTCAGTGGCTGCTGAGAGCGCTTCTATCAACCCCGAACGTGTGGTTGAGTCATCAAAGTCGCCGCGTCTTGGCGACTCTCTGGCCGTTTGCTCTCGAGCATCTGAAGGTGACGGAATCAGAAGCACGAGAGGCGAACCAAGCGCACCAGATACGTAAGGCTAGAAACGCTTGTTGTTGATAATAATAAAGTCTGAGGAGGAAACTGATGACTGTGACCGCGGCGCAAGCCGGGGCATCTGGGGGCATTTCCGGCTTTCTTGATCGAAGCCGTACCATCGCTAAACCTGGTTTTAATCGGTGGATGGTGCCGCCCGCGGCCCTGTGCATTCATTTGTGTATCGGCCAAGCTTACGCTTTCAGCGTATTCAACCTGCCGATGACCAAACTTCTCGGCATCAGCAAATCGGCGCCGGGCGATTGGAGCATCCCCGAGTTAGGCTGGATTTTTTCCGTCGCCATTTTCGTGCTCGGCTTCTCCGCCGCCATCTTTGGCCGCTGGGTCGAGGAAGGCGGCCCGCGGCGGGCGATGTTCACCGCCGCCTTGTGCTGGGCAGTAGGATTCTTCATCTCGGCGATCGGTGTCTACGTCCACAATATCTGGGTCGTTTACTTCGGCTACGGGCTGGTCGGCGGCTGCGGCCTTGGACTGGGCTACATCTCGCCGGTCTCGACCTTGATCAAATGGTTTCCCGACCGTCCAGGAATGGCGACCGGCATGGCGATCATGGGCTTCGGCGGCGGCGCCTTCATCGCCTCGCCACTGTCGGTCTGGCTCATGAACCGGTTCTCTTCGGCGACGAATGTCGGCGTGGCCGAGACGTTCATTGTCCTGGGTGTCCTCTATTTCATATTCATGATGGTCGGCGCGTTTATTGTGCGGCTGCCGGCTCCCGGCTGGAAGCCGGAAGGCTACGTGGCGCCGGTGCAGGCGTCGAAACTGATCACCACCAGCGATGTCTATGTCTACGATGCGCTTAAGACGCCGCAGTTCTGGTGCATCTGGATCGTACTGTGCATCAACGTCACCGCCGGCATCGGCGTGATCGGTCAAGCCTCGGCGATGAGTCAGGAAATGTTTCCCGGCCATATCACCGCGGTCGCCGCCGCGGGCTTTGTCGGCCTGATGAGCCTGTTCAACATGCTTGGCCGATTCTTTTGGGCATCGACGTCCGACTATATCGGACGCAAGAACACCTACTTCGTGTTCATGGTGCTTGGCTTCGCTTTGTACTGCACCGTGCCCTACACCGGCTCGGTCGGCAGCGTCGCCGGCTTCGTGCTTTGCTTCCTGGTGATCATCAGCATGTACGGTGGCGGGTTTGCCACGGTGCCAGCTTATCTGCGGGACATGTTCGGCACGCGATATGTCGGCGCCATCCACGGCCTCTTGATAACGGCCTGGTCGATGGCCGGGATATTCGGACCGGTGCTGGTGAACTACATCCGCGAATACAATATCACCCACGGCGTGCCGAAGGCGCAGGCTTACAACGTTACCATGTACATCATGGCAGGCCTGTTCGTGATCGGCTTCATTGCCAATTTCCTGATCAAGGCAGTGAACAGCCGGTTCCACATGAAGCCGGAAGGTACCCTGCCGATTGCCGCAGAGGCCGGTCGGGAATTTGGTGAATCTCTAACCCGCCCGGCGAGCGCGTAAGGAGCGATAGCAATGGCACACGCAAGTCAAAGCGGCACGCCAGCGTGGCACCTTGTGCTCGCCTGGGGTTTCGTCGGCATCCCCCTCATTTGGGGGGTGTCGCAAACGATCGCCAACGCGCTAAAGCTTTTCCAATAGGGTAGGTCATTTGCGCAAGCGATGCGGCGGCTTCGGCCGCCGCATTCATTTTGTCGAGGCTACCTCATCCCGAGCCCATTCGGACAAAAGTCTCTTGACGGCCGATGCACTATCGGCGTGACTTCGGCAGGGCTCGCGAGATCAACCCATGGCCGGCACGAACCTTACGATCCGCATTGATCTAGCCTCGGGCGCCCGCATCGGCCCCGGAAAGATTGCGCTTTTGGAGGCGATTCGTTCGACTGGTTCGATTTCGGCCGCGGCACGTTCGCTCGGCATGTCCTATCGCCGCGCGTGGCTGTTGGTGGAGGAGATCAATCGGACGCTACGCGAACCCGCCGTCACCGCCGAGAGCGGCGGGGCGCGCGGTGGCGGCGCCGTGGTCACCGCGGTCGGCGAGCGCGTTGTCGATCTCTACCGCATTATCGAGTCACAAGCCCGGACCGCCGCCGGCGGCGAATTTCGCGCTATCGGTAGATTAATTCGAAACCGCGTCAGAGCGGGCTAGACGCCTATGATCGAGACAACGAGATGACTGAGCACATCCTTGTGACCGATGAGGCGGCCGTCCGCACCGTGCGGCTGAACCGCCCGGAAAAAAAGAACGCGCTGACACTCGCCATGTATCAGGCAATGACCGAAGCATTGCGTGATGCGGATGAGAGCGACAGCGTGCGCTGCGTTGTGATTGCCGGCGCGCCCGGCGCTTTTACCGCCGGCAACGACATCGGCGATTTTGCCAAAGCCGCGACCGGCGGCATCCCCTGGGACGGCGCTGCATTTTCCTTCCTCGATGTGCTTGTGCGCTGCCGCAAGCCGATCGTCGCCGCGGTCGGCGGCGTCGCGGTGGGCATCGGCACCACCCTGCTCTTCCATTGCGATCACGTGGTTATTGCGAGCGACGCGACGCTTTCGACCCCCTTTCTCAAACTTGCCCTCATTCCCGAAGCCGCCTCGACGATGCTGGCGCCTTTGCGCATGGGTTACGCGCGGGCATTCTCCCTCTTGGCTATGGGCCGGCCGCTCCCGGCCGCCGAGGCGAAGGACGCCGGTCTCGTTAACGCCGTCGTGCCCGCGGCCGACGTCGATGCCGTTGCGATCGGCGCGGCGCGCGAGATCGCGGCGCTGCCGCCGCGGGCGCTTGCCGTGACCCGCGAACTGATGCGCGGCAATATTGACGAGGTGGCAAAGCGCATGGGAGCCGAAGGCTCGCATTTCAGCGAACTTTTGCAGTCCGAGGAAGCGCGCACGGCTTTCGCCGCGTTCTTCGCGCGTAAAAAGTGAGGTTTTGCGATGTCGCTTAAAGGAAAGACCCTGTTCATCACCGGCGCTTCGCGCGGCATCGGGTTGGCGATCGGACTGCGTGCGGCGCGTGACGGCGCCAATGTCGCGATCGCCGCAAAAACGGCCGAGCCGCACCCGAAGCTTGCCGGCACAATCTATACCGCAGCGGAAGAGATCGAACGCGCCGGCGGCAAGGCACTGCCGCTCGTGGTCGACGTGCGCGATGAGCGCATAGTTAAAGAAGCGCTCGACAAGACCGCCGCGCATTTCGGCGGCGTCGACATCGTCGTCAACAATGCGAGTGCCATCTCGCTATCCCCGACCCCTGCGACCGACATGAAGCGGTTCGACCTGATGCATCAGATCAACACGCGCGGCACATTCGTCGTGTCGAAATGGGCGATCGGCCATCTGGAAAAAGCGCAAAATCCGCACATCCTGATGATTTCGCCGCCGCTCGACATGAAGGAAAAATGGTTTGCGCCGCACACCGCTTACACCATGGCCAAATTCGGCATGAGCCTGGTGGTGCTCGGGCTCGCCGGTGAGCTTCGCAACAAAGGCATCGCGGTCAATGCGCTGTGGCCGCGCACCGTGATCGCAACCGCGGCGGTGCAGAATTTGCTCGGCGGTGATGCGGTGATCCGGCAGTCGCGCAAACCGGAAATTATGGCGGATGCGGCCTACATGCTGTTTAACAAACCGGCACGCGAATTTTCCGGCAAATTTCTGATCGACGATAATTTCCTGGCGGAAAACGGCGTGACGGATTTCGAGCGATACCGGGTCGATGCGAGGCAAAAACTGGCGCAGGACTTTTTTGTGCCTGAAAACATCGCGCCACCCAAGGGCGTGATCATCGAAGCTGGGTTCCGCTGATCGCTCCGGCGCGCGTCACGCACGCCCGCCAGGCGGCTACGCTAGCCAGCGCTTGCGCCGCTTATAGTGCTTGCCGTCGCGAAACGATTTACGCCGGCCTTCGGCGATGCCTAGATAGAATTCCTTGACGTCCTCGTTCTGGGCGAGCGCTGTGGCCGTACCGTCGAGCACGACGCGTCCATTTTCGAGGATGTAGCCGTAGCCGGCATATTTAAGCGCCAGATGCGTGTTCTGCTCCGCCAACAGAAATGACACGCGTTCGCTTTGATTGAGATTCTTCATGATGGTGAAAATCTCTTCGACGATCTGCGGGGCAAGCCCCATCGATGGCTCGTCGAGCAGGATCATCTTCGGATGCGACATCAAGGCGCGGCCGATGGCGCACATCTGCTGCTCACCGCCCGACGTATAGCCGGCGAGTGCCTGGCGTTTCTCGCGAAGACGCGGGAAATAGGCGTACACCTTATCCAGATCAGCTCGGATCGCCGCCGTCCCTTCCCGCCGGGTGAACGCGCCGGTGAGAAGATTCTCCTCGACGGTCAGGTGACCGAAGCAATAACGGCCTTGCATCACCTGGATGCAGCCGCGCCGCACTAGATCGTTGGGCGACAGCGACTGCACTTCGTCGCCGTCGAACACGATCGCGCCTTTGGTCACCTCGCCGCGTTCTGAATGGAGCAGATTGGATATAGCCTTGAGCGTCGTCGTCTTGCCGGCGCCATTGGCGCCAAGCAGCGCGACAATGCCGCCGCTCGGTATGGACAGCGACACCCCCTTGAGAACGAGGATGACGCGGTCGTAAACGACCTCGATGTTATTGAGCGAAAGGATGGTCTCGGATATCGGCGCAGCCGTCTCCGACTCGAGCGGCGCGATCCCGGTCATTCACCTTTCCCCCGTAGAGTTCGCTCATTCCCGCATTGCCGGCGGGAATGAGCGAGCGAAATGAGCTTACGACGACTTATCGCAAGGTTCGGTCCGCTTCGGCCAGCCGGCATTGGCTTTCACGTAGTCCTGCGCAGCGGAATCGATCAGCGGCAGCACTTTGTCCTTGATCGGCTCGATCGAGGGCACTGCCGTCTGCCACTTCGTGCCGTCCCACTGCACGACGGAAATGCCGCCGTGGCCATTGTGGTCGGAGCAGCTGACTTTGATTGGAGTCGCGAAGTTCTCCAAGCCGATTTCCTTGAATCGCGCCGCGGAAATGCTGAGCGTTTCCATGCCGCGACGGAAATCCTCACCATCGATAACCTTCTTGCCGGTCAGATGCTGGGCGTTGCGGATCGCTTCGGCCATGATGACCGAGTTGAGAACGGCGCGGTTATAAAAATTCTCGCCGATTTTGTCTTTCGAAGCGACTTGGCTTTTGCCCTTGTCGACTACGTATTTGATGATGTCTTGCAACGCCGGAAAGTTCGGACCGACCGCGTTGAGATCGAGCGATTTGTAGCCTTTGGCGTCGGCGCCGGTCGGTCGCGCGTCGTCGTCGCTGCCGGCCCACCAAACGCCGACAAAATGATCCATCGGGTAGCCGACTTTGCTCGCTTCCTTTACCGCCGTCGGGTTCATGGCGCCGAAGCCCTGCATGTAAATCCAGTCGGGCCGGTCGCGCCGGATGTTGAGCCACAGCGAACCCTGGTTCTGCATTTCAGCGACAGGAACCGGATAGAGTTTCAGCTCGAAGCCGTAGTCGTTGGCCAACGCCTGCAACAGCGGGATCGGCTCTTTGCCGAACGGCGCGTCGAGGTGAACGAGTCCGATCTTCTTGCCTTTGAGCTTGTCGAGGCCGCCCTCACTGTCGGCGACGTGCTTCACAAAAGCAGAGGCACCATCCCAATAAGTTGCCGGCGGATTGAAGATCCACGGAAAATCGTTGCCGTCGGCCGACGCGGAGAGGCCGTATGCCATCGAGAGAATTGGAATCTTGTCGACCGACGCCTTGGGAATGAGTTGCAGCGTAATCCCGGTCGAATAGGGATTAAGGACGACGGGGTGTTTGCCCTTCACGGTCTCGTAGCACTCGACGCCTTTTTTGGTGTCGTAACCGGTCTCGCACTCGTCAACGATGATCTTGGCGCCGCCGATGCCGCCATCGCGCTCGTTGAGCATGTTCAGATAATCCGCCATGCCGTTGGCGATCGGTATCCCGGAAGTGGCGAACGGGCCGGTGCGATAGCTGAAGAGCGGAATGTAGATGCCGTCTTCCGCCTGCGCCGCCGTGACGGCGATCGGCGCGATCGCTACCGCCAGCCCGAGCGCAATGTGTTTCCAATGCATGGCGTCTTCTCCCTTGTTTGCGCCGAATTGCGTCGGCCGGCGCATTAATAATCCCACGAACCCGCGACGAAGATTTGGGTCCGCCCGGCTGATGCGCCGGAGGTAGTAAGAGTCTGCCCCATCAGGAGGAAAATGGCCACACCCGGGCCCCGCCGGGGTTAAGACCACCCGATCGAAAGGTCCATTAACAAGCCGGCAGAGGGCGGGATTTTGCCGCCGATCGCCCTAAAGATAATCCGCAGTGAACTTACGACGATTTGTCGCAAGCTTGCTGGTCTAATAAGGAAACGGCCATACCCGCAGTTTTTGCTTGCCGATTTGCCAAAGCCGCGCCAGGCCGCTCGGCTCGACCACCAGAAAGACAATAATCAGGGCGCCGAGTATCAAAAACTGGAGGTGCTCCACGGTCGCGGGATACAGCGGTAGGCCGAAGGCTTCCGGTACCATCCGCAGCACGATCGGCAAAATGTAGATCAGCGCGGCGCCGAAGAACGATCCCATCAGCGTGCCCAGTCCGCCGATGATCACCATGAACAGGATCAGAAAACTCTGGTCGATCGCGAAAACGTTGGCTTCGGCGCCGCCGTACCAAAGGAACACGATCATCGCGCCGGCAACGCCGCAATAGAACGACGAAACCGCAAACGCGAGAAGCTTGGCGCGCAGCAGTCTGATACCGATCAGCTCGGCGGCAAGGTCCATGTCGCGCACCGCCATCCACATGCGGCCGATGCGGCCGTGCACAAGGTTCGAAGCAACCCAGGTCATCAACACCACGATGCTCAGCACGACCAAATAACGGGTCGTCGCCGTCGCCGTCGGACCCGTTAAAGGAATCCCGGCAAGCGTACGCTTTGGCACCTCGATCGCGCCGGAGATTGCGTAATTGTAGAGCCAGGGAATGCGGATGAAGCACCACTCCAGAAAGAACTGCGCCGCCAACGTCGCCACCGCCAGATAAAAACCCTTGATGCGAAGCGACGGCAGACCAAACAGCACGCCAACCGCCGCCGAGAAAAATCCCGACGCTATGATCCAGATAACGATGTTCACCTGGGGGAAATACGTCGTGAGCTTCAGGCAGGCATAAGCCCCGACGCCCATGAACGCGCCGGTGCCCAGTGACAAGAGGCCGGTATAGCCGGTGAGCAAATTCAGCCCAATCGCGGCGAGGGAAAAGATCAAAAACGGAATCATCACCGCTTGGAGCAAAAAGTCATTGCCGATGAGCGGAATAACGACGAAGGCTACGAGGAGAATGACGCCGATGCCGATCCGATCTTGAAGGATCGGGAACACCGCCATATCGGCGGCGTAGCTGGTCTTGTATTGGCCGACCTCGCGATAAAGCATCGCTCAAATCCGCTCGATGATCTTTTCGCCGAACAAGCCTTGCGGCCGGAACACCAAAAAGCCCAGTGCTATAACGTAAGCGAACCAGGTCTCGATGCCGCCGCCAAGCAGCGGTCCCCAGTAAAACTCCCCCAACTTCTCGCCGACGCCGATGATAAGCCCGCCAACAATGGCGCCGGGGATCGAGGTCAGGCCACCGAGGATCAGGACCGGCAGCGCCTTGAGCGCGATGATCTGTAGCGAAAACGAGACTTCCGACCGCGCGCCCCACATGATGCCGGTGGTGAGAGCGACAACGCCGGCCGCGAACCACACGATCACCCAGATTTGCTCCAGCGAAATTCCGACCGACAAAGCCGCCTGGTGGCTGTCGGCGACGGCACGCAAGGCGCGGCCGATGCGGGTACGCTGAAAAAACACCGCCAGTACGGCGACCATGAGCGAAGCAATGATTACCGCGGCGATATCGATCTTTTGAAACGACACGAAACCGCCGAGACCCTTGAATCTCAGCTCGCCGCTAGGCAGGTAGAGCTCGTTCGTAATCATTACCTTGGGATTGCCGCCGAATATGAGCTGGCCTAAGCCGATCAGAATGTAAGTCAGCCCGAAGGTCGCCATGAACAATATGACATCGGACTGGTTGACCAGCGGCCGCAACATCAGGCGCTCGACGCTGAAGGCGAGCACAAACATGACCACGATGGTGAGCCCGAGTGCGAGAAATGCCGGAACGCCGTGTTCATGGAGCCCGACCAGCGTCAACGCCGCAAACACCACCATGATGCCCTGCGCGAAATTGAAGACACCCGACGCCTTGAAGATCAACACGAAGCCAAGCGCGATCAGCGCGTAAAGCACGCCGGCGACGAGACCATCCCATAGCGTCTGGGCAAACAGATCCGGTGCTGCACCCATCTGCACGAACGGATCGACGAAGATTTGGTAGAGAAGGTGCATTAGCTACTCACTCGTCGTTCCGGATTGATTGCCGCGCCTTCAAACGCTTACCCCATGCGGCTGGCCCAAATAGGCGCGGATCACGTTCTCGTCTTTCTTGACGTCGTCTGGCGCGGCATCCGCGATTTTGCGGCCATAATCGAGCACGACCACGCGGTCGGACAGGTCCATCACCACGCCCATGTCATGTTCGATCAACGCGATGGTCGTGCCATATTGCTGGTTCACGTCGATGATGAACCGCGACATGTCCTCCTTTTCTTCGAGATTCATGCCCGCCATCGGTTCGTCGAGCAGCAGCAAATCCGGCTCCATGGCAAGCGCCCGGCCAAGCTCGACGCGCTTTTGTAAGCCGTAGGGCAGACGCCCGACCGGAATTTTGCGGATGGCCGCAATCTCCAGAAAATCGATGATTTCCTCGACACGGCGCCGGTGCTCGACCTCCTCCGCCAGCGCCGGCCCGTGGCGGATCAGTTGCCAAAAAAGCCCGCGGCGCATTTTCAGCGCCCTCCCGGCAAGAATATTGTCCAGAGTGGTCATGCCCCGAAATAGCGCAAGATTCTGAAAGGTCCGGGCAATGCCGCCGCGCGCTGCCGCGTACGGTCGCATGGCCTTGCGCGCCTCGCCCTTGAACGTGATCCGGCCTGATTGCGGCTGATAGAAGCCGTTGACGACGTTGAGCATAGACGTTTTACCGGCGCCGTTCGGGCCAATGATGGCGCGGATTTCGCCTTTGCGGATGTCGAACGACACCGCGGTGAGCGCGCGCACGCCGCCAAATGAGAGGGAAACGTTTTCGACGGCGAGCAGCACCTCGCCAAGCGCAGTGTTGCCCGAGGACGGCGCCCTCATGCGGCACGCACAATTTTGGCGGCACGGACCGGATAGGTTTTCATGTCGCGCACAGCGACACGTGCGGCGACAACGCCTTTGTGGCCGTCTTCGAAGGTCACCTGCGTCGAAATCTGCGCGGTGCTCGAGCCGTTGTAAAACGCCTCGACCAGCGGGCTGTAGCGATCGATGATGTGTCCGCGGCGCAGCTTCTGCGTCCGTGTCAGTTCGCCATCGTCGGGATCAAGCTCTTTATGCAGGATGAGGAAGCGCTTGATCTGCGCACCCGCCACCATCTCCTCTTCCGATAGCGAGCGGTTCACCTCATCGACGTGATTTGCGATCATGTCATAGACACGCGGATGGGCGGCGAGCTCTTGATACGAGGCGTAGACCACATTGTTCCGCTCGGCCCAGCTCCCGACCGCGACCTGATCGATATTAATCATGACGCCGACGAAATCTCGGTCGGCGCCGATCGCCACCGCCTCGCGGATGTTGGGATAGAATTTGAGTTTGTTCTCGATGTACTTCGGCGCGAACACTGTGCCGTCATTCAACCGGCCGACGTCCTTGGCACGATCGATGATTTTCAATTGGCCGCTCTTGGCATCGAAGAAACCGGCGTCGCCGGTATGCACCCAGCCATCGGAAGTGAGCACCTCGGCGGTCTTCTCCGCATCTTTGTAATAACCGCTGAAAACGCCGGGCGAGCGGAACAGCACTTCGCCTTGGTCGGATATTTTGATCTCGACATCCGGAGAAGGCGTACCAACGGTGTCGGCGTAAATCTCGCCGTCGGGCTGTGCGGTGACGTAGACCGAGGCCTCGGTCTGGCCGTAGAGCTGTTTTAAGTTCATGCCCATCGCGCGCCAGAAGCGGAAAATCTCCGGACCAATCGCTTCGCCTGCCGTATAGGCGACGCGAATGCGGGACAGCCCGAACTGGTTCATCACCGGCCCGTAAACGAAAAGCCGGCCGATGGCGTAGAGCAAACGGCCGCCGAGCGGCACCTTCTCGCCGTCGAGGATCTTTTCACCCCACCGCCGCGCGACGCCGACGAAAAAATCGAACGCTTTGCGCTTGATCGCGCCAGCGTCGGCCATGCGTACCATGGTCAGCGTCAGCACGTTCTCATAGACCCGCGGCGGCGCGAACGCATACGTGGTGCCGATCTCGCGCCGATCCTGAACGACCGTGTCTGGTGCTTCCGGGCAATTGACGCAGTAACCCGCGACGTAGGCTTGCACGAAAGAAAAGATGTAGTCACCGACCCATGCCAACGGCAGATAAGCGATTACCTCTTCATTTTGATCAAGCCGGTCGAAGGTGTTGGCGTTGCGCGCGGAAACAATGGTGTTGCGATGCGTGAGCATTACGCCCTTCGATCGCCCCGTGGTGCCCGACGTGTAGAGAATAACGCTGAGATCGTCCGCTTTACCCTCGGCCACGTCCGCTTCCCAGCGGGCGAGACATTCGTCGTCGGTAGCAAGCTTCTTGCGGCCTATGGCCTGGACGTCCGCGAACGAAATCAGACGGTCGTGGTCGTAGTCCTTCAATCCGCGCGGCTCGTCGTAAATCAGCTTTCCCGATCGCGGCAGGCGGTCGGCTACCGCGATCACCTTGTCGACCTGTTCCTGATCCTCCACGACCGCCAAAATCACTTCGGCGTGCGCAAGAACGAAGGCCATCTCTTCAGCGACCGCGTCTGCGTAGACCGGCACCGGCACAGCCCCGAGCGCTTGGCCGGCGCACATCGCCCAATAAAGCCGCGGGCGATTGCCGCCGACGATGGCGAACTTGTCGCCCCTCTTGAGCCCCAGCTCGGCAAGCCCGATGGAAAATGCGCGGACCTCTTCGAGCATCCGCGCCCAGGTCCACGTATTCCAGATGCCGAGATCCTTATGGCGCATGGCCGGACGCGCGCCGATAACCGAGGCATTGTGAATGAGGAGTTTCGGCAGCGTATCTAGGCTGCCATCAATCGACTGCACGGCGTTCCTCTTCCCCCTTTTGTTCGCGCGCGGTCACGACGCGTGCCTTCTTTGTAAACAGGGGGCCGAAACTACTTTACTACTACGCTGCTGCGCCGAATCTAGCTCCCAGGGCCTTTGCCCCAAACAGGAAGCGAGACGGAAACCGCAGATCCCCCAATCCTTGGTCACCGGCGCACCAACTCTCACCGAAGTTGGCGCGTGAATTCTCGCATTGCCGGGCAAAAACGACAATGCTATTTCACGGCAATAGCCTAGTCATTTTGACGCAAAAACCCCTTGCGCTCGCCAACACAAAGGCGCGATCGGGCCGGGTAATGGCTTCATGCTCGACGTATCTTCCGGTGCTTCCCCGCGGTTTTCTCTCGGTGAAGATCAAATCGCGGTCCGCGACATGGCGCGGACTTTTGCCGCCGAGGTTTTCGCGCCGCATGCACTCGCCTGGGACGAGGCCAAGCATTTTCCCGTCGCTGAAATGCGCCGGGCGGCCGCATTGGGAATGGGCGGAGTTTACGTGGCTGCCGATGTCGGCGGTTCCGGGCTGTCCCGGCTCGACGCGACTTTGATCTTCGAGGCGCTGGCGACAGGCTGTCCGACGGTCTCCGCCTATATGTCGATCCACAACATGGCCGCCTGGATGATCGACGCCTTCGGCGCGCCGGCGCAACGAAGCCAATGGCTGCCGAAGCTCTGCGCCATGGAGTTTCTGGCGAGCTATTGCCTCACCGAGCCAGGCGCCGGCTCGGATGCTGCGGCGCTTGTGACGCGTGCGGCACGCGATGGCGACTCTTATGTCCTCAATGGTCAAAAACAATTTATCTCCGGTGCCGGAGCCGGCGATCTCTATGTGGTGATGGCGCGCACCGGCGGCGCGGGCCCATCGGGCATTTCCACTTTCGTTGTTCCGGGCGACACGCCGGGAATTTCGCTCGGCGCCAACGAGCGCAAAATGGGCTGGAACGCGCAGCCGACCCGGGCAGTGGTTTTTCAGGACGTGCGGGTGCCGGTGGGAAACCGGCTCGGCGAGGAAGCTGAAGGTTTCAAGATCGCCATGGCAGGACTCGACGGCGGCCGGCTCAACATCGCCGCCTGCTCGCTCGGCGGCGCGCAGATCGCGCTCGAGAAATCGCTCGCCTACATGAAGGAGCGCAAAGCGTTCGGGAAGCGCCTCGACGAATTCCAGGGACTGCAATTCCGCCTCGCCGACATGGCGACGGGCCTCGAGGCCTCGCGCACGCTGCTGTGGCGCGCGGCAGCGGCGCTCGACCGCAAGGATGCCGACGCGACCCAGCTTTGCGCGATGGCCAAGCGTTTCGTCACCGACACCTGTTTCGAAATCGCCAATCAGGCGCTGCAATTGCACGGCGGCTACGGCTATTTGTCAGAATTCGGCATCGAGAAAATTGTGCGTGATCTGCGTGTGCACCAAATCCTCGAAGGCACCAACGAGATAATGCGAGTCATCGTGGCGCGAAGCCTGGTCGGGCCGTAGGCGTGACCACCGCGCACGACGGCGAAATCATCGTGCGCCAAGAAGGCGCGGTGCGCCGGATTACGCTCAATCGGCCGAAAGCGCTCAACGCGCTGACGCTCGGCATGGCCGTCGAGATGACGGCGCATTTGCGCGCGTGGACGAGCGATCCCGCCGTCTGCGTCGTGCTGCTGGATGGCGCCGGCGACCGCGGCTTCTGTGCCGGCGGCGACATTAGGGCGCTTTACGACGCCTCGAAGACGAAAAGCGCCCTCCCCGCCGAATTCTGGTCCACCGAATATTATCTTGATGTTTTGATTGCGCGTTATCCGAAGCCCGTCGTCGCGCTGATGGACGGCGTGGTGATGGGCGGCGGGGTCGGCCTTTCGGCGCACGCGGCGTTCCGCGTCGTGACCGAGCGCTCGGCGGTGGCGATGCCCGAGGTCGGCATCGGGTTTTTCCCGGACGTCGGCGCCTCGTTTCTCTTGGCGCGATGTCCCGGATTGACGGGCACCTATCTTGCGCTGACCGGCGATCGCATGAAGGCCGCCGACGCCGTCTATTGCGGCTTTGCCGATCTCCATATCGCTGCCGCCAAGCTTCCTGAGCTTCCCACCGCGCTCGCCGAGTGCCGCACCGCGGTGGATGTCAAGCGCGCGCTTGCCGGCATGTCCACGCAGCCCGCACCGGGCCGCCTGGAAACCGCTCGCGGCTGGATCGATCAATGCTATGCCGCCGAAAGCGTTGAAGACATTATGTATCGGCTGCAAGCGAGCGGGGCGGCCGAGCCGACCGCGGCCGCTGCGACGATGAGCAAAGCGTCTCCGACCTCGCTGAAGGTCACGTTGCGCAATGTGCGCGCCGCGGTATCATTCAAACGGATGGAGCAAAGCTTTCAGCAGGATTTTCGCATCGCACTTGCCGCGATCGCCGGACATGATTTCATCGAAGGCATTCGCGCCACGATTGTCGACAAGGACCGCAATCCGAAATGGCGGCCGCACAGGCTGGAGGAGGTCACGCCCGATATTGTCGATCGGCATTTCCAGCCGGTTGGCGCGTTGGAATTGAAATTCCCCGATTAAAAGAGGCCTTCACATATGCCGAACATCGGATTCATCGGTCTCGGAAACATGGGCGGCCCGATGGCCGCCAATCTCGTCAAGTCCGGCGAGCGCGTGCACGGTTTCGACATGGTGGCGGCCTCGCGAGAGACGTCGGCCGCCGACGGCGTTCAAATCGTCGGCAATGCGCGGGATTGCACGGAAAACGCCGACATCGTCATCACCATGCTTCCCGCTGGCGAGCATGTGCTGTCCGTTTGGAACGACGTGGTGCCGCACGCGCGGCAGGGCACGTTGTTCATTGATTGCTCGACCATCGATGTTGACGATGCCCGGCGGGCGCACAAGCTCGCGGCGGCGAGCGGCTTGGCAACGCTCGATGCGCCGGTGTCCGGTGGCGTCGGCGGCGCTAAAGCAGCGACGCTGACCTTCATGGTTGGCGGCTCGGCGCACGCATTCGCTCGCGGCAAGCCTGTGCTCGAACGCATGGGCAAGCGCATTGTGCATTGCGGCGAGGCGGGAAACGGCCAGGTCGCGAAAATCTGCAACAACATGATCCTCGCCGCCTCGATGATCGCGGTCTCCGAGGGCTTCGTCATGGGCGAGAAACTTGGGCTGTCGCATCAGGCCTTGTTCGACGTCGCCTCGGCCTCGTCCGCTCAATGCTGGGCGCTGACCAGCTATTGCCCGGTGCCCGGGCCGGTGCCGGCAAGTCCGGCCAACAATTCCTACAAGCCGGGCTTCGCTGCGGCCTTGATGCTGAAGGACCTCAAGCTTGCGAAGGCGGCAGCGGATTCGGTGAAGGTAACAAACGCCATCGGCGCCCACGCCGCCGAAATCTACCAGCATTTCGCCGACGAGGGTCATAGCGGACTAGATTTCTCCGCCATCATCAATCTCGTCCGCGAGCAGTCGAAAACGCGCTAAGGCCCCTGATCAGAACGCGGGAATAACGTCGGCACTCGCGCGCTCCTCCTAGCAAAGCCGGCCGCCGCTGAGCTCGGCCAGCCGCGATGTACACCTTATTCGGGCTGTAACTGGCGCCCAGCGGCGCCGAAATCGATCTCGCACGCACAAAGTTTCCCACCGAAACGTGGCCGGTCGTTTCAACTCGCCGCCACAGATACTGTGATAAATCAAAGTAAACGGCGAGGAACGATTCGTGCTGAAGGGATTGCTCGTATTTGGGCTGACGCGTCGCCCGCTGGTCCTTTTGGGACTGCTGGTCTTCCTCGGCGCTGGATTGTTCGCGTTTTCGCGGCTCAATATCGAGGCCTATCCAAATCCGGCCCCCGTTATCCTGGAGATCACGGCACAAGCGCCCGGCCTTTCGGCCGAGGAAATGGAGCGCTACTTCACCGTTCCGATCGAGGTCGGGCTAGCTGCAACGCCCGGGGTCGACGTCATTCGCTCGACCTCATTCTACGGCCTCACCTTCGTCCGGGTGACGTTCTATTACGGCGTGGATTATTACTTCGCGCTGACCCAAACCGCGATCAATCTGCAGCAGAACGTCAGTCTGCCCAACAACATAACGCCTACCATTCAGGCCACCAGCTTGGTCGGCGAAATCTACCGCTATCAAGTGACCGGGCCGCCGCACTTCGGATTGACCAATCTGCGCACGGTTCAGGATTGGATTTTGCAGCGCCGGCTGCTCAGCGTGCCGGGCGTCGTGCAAATCAACACTTGGGGCGGGACCACCAAGGAATACGACGCCGAGGTCGATTTGCACAAGCTCGACGCCTACAACGTCACGCTGCCGCAAGTCATCGCCGCATTAGGCAACGCCAACATCAATGTCGGCGGCCGCACCATCAACATGGGACAGCAATCGGTTAATATCCGCGGCGTCGGCTTGATGAACAGCGGCGGCGACGAAGATCTGACGCAGGGCTACAAGGTCGAGGACATCGAGAATATTCCGCTCAACCAGACCAACGGCATACCCGTCCTGGTCAAAGACGTCGCTAAAGTGGCCGTGGGTCACGTGCCCCGCCTTGGCAAAGCCGGCCGCGACCACCAAGACGACATTGTCGCTGCGATCGTGGTCATGAACCGGACGCTGCACACCAAGGACGTGATCACCCGCGTTCAGGCGGAGGTTCAGAAAATCAATGCCGACGGCTCGTTGCCGGCGGGCGTTAAACTTGTGCCCTACTACGACCGCAGCCAGCTGGTCGGCGTGACCACCAGCACCGTGCTACACAACCTGGTGTTCGGCTGCGTGCTGATCTTCTGCATTCAATGGATCTTTCTCGGTGATCTGCGCAGCGCAATTATCGTCGGCGCAAATATCCCGTTTGCATTGTTCTTCAGCATCATCATTCTGGTCTTGCGCGGCCAGGACGCGAATCTTCTCTCAGTCGGGGCCGTCGATTTCGGCATCATTGTCGACGCCGCCGTTATTCTCGTCGAAAACGTCTACCGGAATTTCCAGACCAGTCCCGAGGCCAGGCAGCAGCTTTTTCGCAATCTCGCCGATCAGCGCTGGGGACGCGACCCAACGGGCAACACGGATCCGTCGCAGCCCTCGATCTGGACCGACCGGCTGCGGCTAATCCTCATCAGCGCCCTGCAAATCGACAAAGCGGTGTTCTTCTCGACCGCCATCATCGTGGCGGCCTTTATTCCGCTATTCACCATGCAAGGAGTCGAAGGGCAAATTTTCAGCCCGATGGCGCAGACTTACGCCTACGCGTTGGTGGGCGCGCTACTGGCGACATTCATTGTTACGCCGTGTCTCACGTCGTTTCTGCTTCCCGAGCGCATCCGCGAGGTAGAAACCGTCCTGGTGCGCGGCTTGCGTGCAGTTTACACGCCCGTGCTGCGCTGGTCGCTCCGCAAAAGGAAGACCACGATCGCCATCGGACTAGTTTTTCTCGCGTTCAGTTTCTTCCTCGGCTCGCGGCTCGGCAGCGAATTCCTGCCAACGCTGGAGGAAGGAAATCTGTGGATCCGCGCGACCATGCCGCCGACCATCTCGCTCGACGCCGGCATGCCGATCGTCAACAAAATCCGCGAAATCATCCTCAAGCATCCCGAGGTCGTCACGGTCACGTCCCAGCACGGCCGCCCGGATAACGGCAGCGACGCCGCAGGGTTTTTCAACGCCGAGTTTTTCGTGCCGTTAAAGCCGTTCGACGAGTGGCCGACGGGTTACACCAAGGCCGACCTCGTTAAAGACCTGCAAAAGGAGTTCGATCGCGAGCTAGTCGGCATCGATTTCAATTTCTCCCAATACATTCAAGACAACGTCGAGGAAGGACTGTCCGGCGTGAAAGGCGCCAACTCGGTCAAGATCATCGGCCCCGATCTTTCCCGGCTTGAGACGATTGCACGCGATATCATGCACGAAATGGAGAACGTGCCGGGAATTACCGATCTCGGCGCCTTCTGGGTGCTGGGACAACCCAATTTGAACATCAAGATCGATCGGGCCAAGGCGGCGCGCTACGGGTTGAGCATCAACGACATCAATAGCGTCATCCAGGCGGCACTCGGCGGAACGACCGCAACGACATTGCTCGAAGCGGACCGCCAATTCAGCGTGGTGGTGCGGCTTGCACCGGAATACCGCGGCAACATCGACGCGGTGCGCAACCTCAAGGTCGCATATCAGACGTCAAGCGGCGTCAACGCCTACATTCCGTTGAGCGAGCTCGCCGCGATTTCGCTCGAGACCGGGGCTTCCTACATATTCCGCGAACACGGCCAGCGTTACGTGCCGATCAAGTTCAGCGTCCGCGGCCGCGACCTTTCCGGTGCCGTCGCCGAAGCGCAAGAACGCATCGCGCGCAGCGTCAAGCTTCCGACCGGATACCGCATTGCCTGGGCTGGCGAATTCGAATGGCTGCAGCAGGCTAAGCAGCGGCTTCTCATCATCCTTCCCGTGACCTTTATCCTAATCATCATTCTGCTTTACGGCCTTTTCAATTCCTGGCGCGACAGCGCATTGGCCTTGCTGGGACTGCCATTTGCGATTTCGGGCGGCCTCGTCGCGCTCTATGTCGGCGGCCTGGACTTCAGCATATCGGCGGCGATCGGATTCATCTCGCTGATGGGCGTGTCGGTGATGAGCGGTATTCTCATCATCAATGGCTATTATCGGGTAGCGGCAAACGGGATGCCGCCGGTCGAGGCGATGTTTCATGCCGTCGGCGAGCAAATGCGGCCGATCCTGATGATGACCCTGTCGGCCTGCATCGGTCTTCTTCCGGCGGCGATATCCACCGGCATCGGCAGCCAGGTGCAGCGGCCGCTCGCCACTGTCATTGTCGGCGGCATGTTGATTGGCCCGATCATGCTGCTGGTGATCGTGCCGGCCTTGCAGACGTTCTTTCTGCCCAACCCGCGGCAAACGGCGTCGCAAGCTTCAGATCCTGTGCAAACCTAGCGGCGCCTGTTCCAGGCGCGAGCGTCCGCCGCTAGAATTCCCTCGCCTTTTGGCCCAACGGAGGGAAAAAATGCATATGACGCGGCGTGTTGGAGCCGAGTTTTTTGGCACGTTTTGGCTGACTTTCGCCGGGTGCGGCAGCGCCGTGATTGCCGCGGGCTTTCCTACGCTCGGCATCGGATTCTTAGGCGTGAGCTTGGCCTTCGGCTTGACGGTGCTGACCATGGCCTACGCCGTCGGTCACATTTCCGGCGGGCATTTCAATTGTGCGGTCACTATCGGGCTGTGGACCGCCGGACGCTTCAAGGCCAAAGACGTGATTCCCTACATCATCGCGCAAGTCGTCGGCGCCATCGTCGCGGCCGCCGTACTCTACCTGATCGCTTCCGGCAAACCGGATTGGGTCCCCGGCGGATTTGCATCCAACGGTTACGGCGATCTCAGCCCCGGCAAATACAATCTGACATCGTGCTTCCTCATCGAAGCGCTGGCGACGTTCTTTTTCCTCTACGTTATCATCGGCACCACCTCGAAAGGCGCGGCGGTCGGATTTGCGGGCATCCCCATCGGGCTTTGCCTCACGCTCATTCATCTCATGCTGATCCCGGTCACCAATACGTCGGTCAATCCGGCGCGAAGCACGGGTCCGGCTTTGTTTGCCGGCGCCGCGTATGTCTCGCAGCTCTGGCTGTTCTGGCTTGCGCCAATTATTGGCGCCGTCATTGCCGGCCTGATCGGCCGCTGGCAGCACGAGGCGCCTGACGTCGCGATCTGAGCTAGGCGTGCTGCTCTCAGCGCAGCGAAAAGCGAATCGGAACGGTCAGAGCGAGTTCGGTTTGCGTCATGCTCGGCGGGAAAGCCGGCAGCGGCTGCGCGCGCATGACCATTTCCATCACTTCCTGGTCGAGATCGGCGTGGCCTGAGCTCTGCACCACGCGCCGCGCTAGCACGCGCCCGTTGCGGTCGACGCTAAAGCCGAGCAGCACGACGCCTTGTTCATGCTTTGCCTGGGCGCCTTCGGGATATCGCTTGTACTGTTGCAGATGCCGGACCAAATCGGCCTGCCATGACGGCGCAACGCGCGGTGCACCGCCTTCGACGCGGGCGGTGGTGCGTGGTGCGGGAGGGTGCTCCTCTTCGACCTTCTGCGGCGGCTTGGGCTCGGGCAACGCGACGTCGGCTGTGGTCGCCGGCGGCGGTGGCGGTTCCTCGGTCTTTGGCTGCTGCTCCGGCTGTTTTTCCACTTCCGGCACCGGCTTCTGCTCGACCATGTCTTCCGGCCCGGGCGCGATATCGCGCTGATGGGCGTCGGCGACGCTATCGATAGGTGCCAGGTCCACCGTAACGACGGGTGTCAAATCACCGATTTCTTCGCTGGGCTGATGCCAAACCAGGTAGCCCGCGATTAAAGCGCCGTACAGGCCGACTACAACCGCCGCCGCGCCCAACCAGCGCACGATATTTCGAGGATCGCGGTCGTCCAGCCAATGCAGTTCACGCGCGGTCATTTTGCGTCGCGCGTTTCGAGGCCGACTAAGGCGACTTTGAGATAATTCGCCGCGCGCAGATCGTTCATGACCTGCATGACGGCGCCATAAGGCACGGCGCGATCGGCGCGCAGGAAGATCCGCTCGTCTTTGTTTGAAGCCGCCGCGGCATCGAGCGCCGCTGCGAGCGAATTCGCGGTAACCGGATCGTCACCGATCGCAAGACTCAAGTCAGCTTTGATGGTCAGATAAACCGGCTTGCTCGGGCGCGGCTGCTGTTGCGCCGAGGACGACGGCAAATCGACCGGGATGTCCACAGTGGCCAGCGGCGCCGCCACCATGAAGATAATCAACAACACCAGCATCACGTCGATGAAGGGCGTGACGTTGATGTCATGCACTTCGTCGAGCTCGTCGGCGCCGTGATTGAGGCGGATAGCCATGGGCCCTACTCCGCGGCCATTCCGAGCCGCATCCCTCCACGGTCGATGTCGCGGCTGACGAGTTTCATCACCTGCGCGGAAACATCGCCGAGCAGCGCCCGATAGTGCGCGGTCGAGCGGACCAGCACATTATAGATGACAACGGCCGGAATGGCGGCGACCAAACCGAGCGCAGTCGCCAAGAGCGCTTCGGCGATGCCGGGCGCGACCACGGCAAGATTGGTGGTGTGCGCATTGGAGATGCCGATAAAGCTGTTCATGATTCCCCACACCGTGCCGAACAGTCCAACAAACGGCGCGGTGGACCCAATGGTCGCCAGCACGCCGGTGCCCAGCGAAATCTTGCGGCTGTACCTGAGCTCGAGACGTTCGAGCTGCAGCGCGATGCGCTCCTTGACCCCCTCGCCCGGCATGTTCTCTGAGAGCCTCATCTCGGCAACCGCTGCCTGCACCAATTGACCGGCGGCGCCGGATCCTTTGCCCAGTTGCTGGGCGGCCTGGCTTAACGTGGTGGCGCCCGAAACGATGCGTAGCGCACGACGGGCGCGGCGGCGCGCGCCCTGAAGCTCCAGGCCCTTGGCGACAAGGGCGGTCCAGGTGACGAGCGACGCAAACGCCAGACCGACGATGACGGCCTTAACGACAATATCGGCATGCACAAACATGCCGAGCGGCGAAAGATCGTGCGGCAAGAGTGCACCGCCGATTGTCGGTTGGGCGGCAGCCTGCGGAGCGGCCGGCCCCGGCGAGGCCGCGGGAGGCGCCGCGGCCTGCGCGTTGGACGGCGTTTGCTGTTCGGCAGCCGGCGTTGTCTCGGTCTGCGCTCTGACGTTGGGAGCAAGCGCGAAAATCATCAACAAGGCGACCGCAAGCAGCGTTGTTGTTTTGCCCGACCGAAGCGGGATTCGCGTTTGCGAAATCGTACCGATGGCGGATCGTCGCATATGGTCCATTCTCATCATAACCAAGATACCGAAGGCGGGGGCGCCTTACTGACTAACGGTCGTGCAACGCACCCATCAGGGTGCTTTGACGACGGCCCGGCACGGCACCGGCAGCGCCGCAAGTGTCGTATTGTGCACCGTCTTCGCCCCGGGCGGGGACGGAGGCGCCTCGGTCTTTTTCAGCCAGCCGGCGAGATCCGGCCCGCAACCGTCGCCCGCCCCTGTCTCGGGTTGCGCCTTGCATAATGGACTGTCCGGCGGACAAGCGAGCCGGACGTGAAAGTGTTCGTCGTGCCCCCACCACGGCCGCACCTTGGCGAGCCAGGTACGGTCGGAGCCGGCCTCCCGGCACATCGCTTTCTTGATCGCCGGATTGACGAAAATGCGGGCGACGACCGGATCCTGTGCAGCAATACGAACCAGTTCCGTGCGTTCATGCGTCCATGTTGCCGGATCGACATCGCGACGGTCTTTCGCAACCATCTTCAGCGCCATGTCAAACTCACGCTCTTCCCGGGCCGGCTCATGAGTGGGCATCGGCGTGAACCAGATATCGACGTCGAGGCCGATTTGATGACTGGCATGGCCGTTGAGCATCGGGCCGCCGCGGGGCTGCGACATATCGCCGATCAACAATCCGTTCCAGCCGACCTTTTTGCCCTTCTCGCCGAGGCGCTCAATAAAATCGACGAGCCGTGGGTTGCCCCAATAGCGATCGCGGGACACGCGCATGACTTGCCACGCCGGCCCGGCGAGCGGCAACGCCATGCCGCCCTCGAGACAGCCGCCGTTATACGTTCCGATCGAGCGCGCAGGTCCGGCAAACGGCGTCGTTTTGCGGGCAAAAAGCTCTCTAGCGGGAGTTGGTGGCGAATTGGGATTGGCCAGCGGCGGTAGCGGCTCCGGGTTGACTGTGCCCACGTCCTGTGCGCGCGCCGGCCCGATCCCGATGATCGCGAGCAAGAGCAGCTGATGGAGCATCCAGGCGATTTTCATAATTATTGGACAACCTGTTTCGTTTATAGTGATCATGACGGTCCTCTCCGCAATTTCCAGACCGCCAAATGGCGCACCATCGGTACGGCGTGGAGAAGCTCAGCGACTTGGCGGATTGGCATTTGATCTCTTCTTTCCTATTCTGAAGGCCGCATCGACGAACTGCCGAATTTGTAGTTGAAAGCTACGGTCATCAAAGAAATGTTTCGATCATCAAAGTTGATGATGTCGCCGCCAAAAGTGAGCGTGCCGGCCGCCACCGTGTCGGTCTGGTTGGGCAATCCGATGTAGTCGTACTCGGCGCGTACCGACCAGTTGTTGGCGAAAGCCCACTCAAGACCGAATCCGGCGGTATAGCCGAAACCGTTGGTGTTGCCGACGCTGGCGAAGGTTGCCGGCGCTCCGCCGACGGAAATGGTTGGACTGTTCCCTGCCACCCAGGCGCCGCCGCCTTTCGCATAAAGGAGAACGCGATCCCAGGCATAGCCAAGCCGGCCGGTGGCAGTTGCCAACGCGTGTTCGCTCGCGTTTGGAATATTGGCGGCGATCGTTCCGGTTGGATCGGTGGCGGTGATGGGTGAAAGCTGGCTGCCGGGAAGCCAGTCGAACATAGCCTCGGCGCCCACGACGAGACGATTCCAGAACTGGTAGTTGACGCCGATTTGGCCGCCACCGACGGGCTGGAGATTGGTTCCCGCGGTAAAGCTGCTGCCAAGCGTGTCTGAAAAGTTTGCGGCGCTCAAGCCGCTCCAAGCTCCGCCAAGATTGCCGCCGATATAGAAGCCGGTCCAATTGTAGACAGCCGGACCGTCCTTGAAGAGCTGCGGCCGGTCTTTTTCCGGCAGATATGCCGCCGATACCGGCGGTGCGTCGCCGAACTTCTTCGACATGCCCGCAAAAAAACCACGACGCGGGCCGTATTGCGGCGCGAACACGCCGATGCCGCTGCCGTCGCGGATGAGGTAGACGGTGTCGAAAAGATTGATGATATCGAAGCGAAGCGTCATCGGGTTCGGATCATTCGGCAGCAGGAATTCGCGGGCGATTCCGACATTGAATTGGGTGTAGGCCGGCACCGTGCCGATATTGGCGTCGCCGTCGCGCAGGCCGCTGCCGTAAATCATGTCGCCGCTAATCCTCGTTCCGCACCAAGACTCCATGCTCCAAAAACCGTCCGGTCCGGCGCCGAATGTCTCGTTCGCGTAAGCGGGCCGGCCGCAGAACTGATAGAGAGCCCCGGCCGAGGCGGTAACCAATTGCGTGTGATCGGTGTAGATCCAGTGGGTCTGGAGATACTGGAATTCGGTCATGCCACCGAGATCGGGAAGGGGCGAGTTGCCGAATAGATATTGGTTTGATACCGGGTCGGTCCCTTTCTCGAAACCGAGCGCAATGTTGCCATAGGCCTGGAAATTGCCGCTATGGAATTTGGCCTTCAGTTCAACGCCCTCAACGACGCCCTGGGCGTAGTTAAAAGCGCTGAGCACGTAAGCCTGGCCGAAAAGACCATTGTCGATGAGGTCGGTCGCGATCTTGTAATAGGCATCGACGCCGAGATCGAGATCGGTGCAGTCCTTGGCCGCCGGCTTAGTGCAACCGAACGGAATATTTTGATCGACACCGGCGTCGAAATAATGTGACCGCTCCGGCAGAACCGGATCGTTTCCCTGGCCGGTCGGCGCCGCCGCGGTGGTATTGTTGAACAAAGCGATATTTGCGGGCGCCGCTTCGACCATCACCGGCGGAGTGAAGTAACGCGCATAGCCGGCGTGGAACTTCGTATACTCGAACGGCGTGTAGACGAAGCTAATCCGCGGGCTCAATTGGTTGGCGTCGACGAATTGCCACATCTGGTCGAAGCGAAGCCCGCCGTTGATGGTGAACTTGTCGGTCAACTTCCATTCGTCCTGCACGTACACGCCGGCAAGCCAGCCGGTCGCCGAGACGTTGTCGGTAATATTGAACGGTGCATCGACCGGGGCTCCGCCGACCACGGGTTCGACCAGCGACGTGTTGCCGACAAAGGCCTGCTCACCGCTCAAGAAAAACCCGGTGCGGACGGTGTGCGCCGGATTGATCTGATACGAGCCGTCTGCCTGGATTCCGTTGGTAACGGACTGGCGCACGACGTCCGAGGCGACGCCATTGATCAACAAATCACCAAGCTGATCCGGCTCGTAGTGCAAACGGTCATAGCGCATGAAATAAGAAATCTGCCCGTCAAAACCGTTGATCGATCGCTGCAGCGCCAGCACGCTGTACTGGGTGTCTTCGTACTGGTTCTCGTTGAGCGCTGCCGAATTGAAGCTGGTAACGCCGAACGCGCTGGTGACGCCGCCATTCAACCCGACCGGCTGACCCGGTACGTTGGGAATCTGAAACGAACTGGTGGACGTACCCGCGATCAAGCTCAGCCGCGTATAGGGGTCGACGAATGTCGACATGTAGGCGAAGCCCTTTTCCTGTTGTGAGAAGTCGTGGATCGGGCTGTAGGAGGGGAGCGGATTTTCGAGGCCTTCCTTGGTTTGCAGGTAACGCCCGACGAAGAAGTACTGGACGCCGGGAAAGCAATCCGCACCCGGCAAAGCGCGGGTTCCGGGAGCCGGAGTCGCCGTCGGACAGGTGCTGCCGAATGTGCCGCCGTATTGGATCGTCGGGGTGAACGTGCCCTGACTGCCGCCGTAAAGGCTGATCTGGCCGGTGTTGTTGAAAACGTCAGGGCGTGTCGTGATGTCGACGAGACCAACCGTGCGCAAGCCGTATTCGGCCGGAAGCGCGCCGGTGATCAGGGCGATGCTGCCGATCCAGCTGGCGTCGAGAATGCTGCCGAAGCCGGTCAGTCCGTCCGGCAGCATCACGCCGTTGATGCGAAACTGTAGGTTGGCATGATCGTTGCGGACGTGAAGGAGGCCGCTTGCGGCGGAGTCCTGCGACACCCCAGGGGTCTGCAACAGGATTTTTTCCACCGGCTGGTTGTCGCCGCCGGGAAGCGCCTGGACGGTCGACTGAGTGATAGTGGCCGAAGTGGTGCCGATGGTCGTGTAGAGATTGCTGCGGCTTTGATCGAAGGCGTCTGCCTTGGCGTTAAGCTGCGCGGCCGGCGTGACCGCCACCGCCGGCGCGGAAGGCGGTGCCGCGCGCGCGGCTTTCGGTCGCGGCTTCGGCTTTTCCTTCGGCGCGCTGACGACGACTTCCGGAAGCTGAACTTGTGCCGCCGCCGATTCGATGAGGATCGTTGGCCCGAGAACCGTACAACAACACAGCACACACGTGCGAAACGGACGGGAAACATCGATGGGCATAGCACTCCGCCATTGAGCAAAAAATCGAATGACCGGCAGAAGGAGTGCGGTCGCGCTGGCGCGGAGTCAGATGTGCAAGAAGTGTTCGCGCCTTGAGACGCCGCCGGCGCAAACGCGCACGGCGGGTCCGAAGATCAGCTACGACCGAGGATCAGGCGATCGGTGGAGCGCGAGGCTGGAATGCCAAACGGCGTCGCGCCACCAAGAACAGCGCACGCGGGTTGAAATGTTCGACGGCCATCGACGCCGTCGGCAACGGCAGCACCGGCGGCGCCGGCACAAACGAATTGGCCGTCAGGTAAACACTGGCGCAGATCGGGCAGTAAGCATCGTCGTCGTCTCTCGTATCCAATTGTCCGACGACGAACGATTGCGTGGAGCGGCCAGCCGTAGCTGACGCCAAGCGCGCCGGATCGGTATGCGAAATCCCTTCCAGATGGACGTGCCCAAAGGACACGACCATCTGCAGGGCCAGCGCGAATAGCGCGAGCCGGGTGGCAAAACTTCTGATCGACTGCGGCGGCCGCATTGCTAGGTTCAGTGTAAGGTTATAACATTACAAGACGCAAGGCTTTGATGTCTTCTGGGTTGAGTGGTCGTTTTGCCCGCTTGCAGATCCTGTTTGCTCGATGCCAAGTCTAGAATCATTCTAGTATGATTCTCCGCGAAAGGGGACGGCCTATGAGAGTGTGGATTGTGCCGGTCGTTTTGTTCGCGATGGTTGCCAGCAATCCAGCCGTGGCAAGAGGCGGCACGGAAGCGCATGAAATCGCTTCCGCTCATCATGATGACGACCCGCCTACAGGCTCCATCGGTTGCCGCCGCGGGCGATATCACGATCCCCATGATTACGGATGTATTGCCCCTGCTGACCTCATGCACTGATAAACCCCTTCGGTTTCACCATTTAGCTTTGCCCCCGCGTCTTAATTTGGTTCAGCTTTAGGGCGTTTTATTTGATCAGAACATTCCCATGCGTTCGCTTGCCATGTAACCGGCGAGCAACGCGATGCCAAAGGCGATGACAAGCACCGCGGCGCCGACCTCGACGCCGCGCAGCGCCAACGCCGCGTAGCCGGGCCGCGTCGCGGCGACTTTTTGCGCCGCCGCACGTGCGGCCACCGCCAACGTCGCGATGGCGGCAACCGTGATCGCGGTGCCCAGCCCCATCACAAATGTCGAAGCGACGCCGGCCAGGAAAAGACCCTGCGCCAGCGCAAAGACGAGAACGATGATGGCGCCCGAGCAGGGCCGTAAGCCCACGGCGACAATGGCGGAAAATCCGCGATGCCAGCCGCCAGGGCCGGCCAACTCTTCCGGCTCGGGTCCATGGGCATGACCCCAGGGCAGAACATCTCCATCTTCCTCGGCATGATGGTGATGGTCGTCGTGTGAATGGCCATGCCCATGTCCCTGATCATGCGCGTGGGCGTGCGCGCCTTTTGCGTGATCGTGATCGCCGTGATCACATTTATCATCGTGCCCCTCATGAGTATGCGCGTGGTGTCGATGATGATTGCGTCTG
>Ga0209169_10000150_pt1 | contig 40274 bp, 3 predicted proteins | sample HubBroMetageWRM4_FD_188346 | JGI IMG/M metagenome (GOLD analysis project Ga0209169, IMG submission 188346) | Warmed soil microbial communities from the Hubbard Brook experimental Forest, New Hampshire - Hubbard Brook CCASE Soil Metagenome WRM 4... | ecosystem: Environmental > Terrestrial > Soil...
CTTTGCTCCAGGAGACAATGCATCCGTGCTGAGCGGCACACCGACGATAACGACCACAGCCGTGCCCGCAAGCCCGGTAGGTCCGTACCCCATCACGCTCACGCTGGGAACGCTGTCAGCAACCAACTACAACCTAACCCCGGTCAACGGCGTGTTGACCGTAGCCCCGGCCACGCCCACGGTAAGCGTCGCTTCGAACAGCAATCCCGCAGCCCTGAGCACCAGCATCACGTTCACGGCGACCGTTACCAGCACAGGCACGGCCACAGGCACGGTCACATTCAACGACGGCGCCACCAGTCTGGGCAGCGCTCCGCTCACTTCCAGCAGCGCCACCTTGTCCATCTCGACGCTCGCGGCGGGATCGCATTCCATCACGGCCGTGTACTCCGGCGACACCAACAACGCAACCGCCACTTCGTCCGCGCTGACTCAGCAGGTAAACGCCAGCAGCGCGCTGAGCGTGGTTTCAAGCAGTCCAACTTCGGTTCTGGGCAACCCGGTGACCTTTACGCTGACGGTCACCAGCCCGGATTCGCCGACCGGAACCGTCAAGCTCTACAACGGCACCACCCTGCTCGGCAGCGCGACCCTGAGCAACGGAAGCGCGAGCATCCCCATCTCCGGACTTCCGGCGGGTTCGAATACGCTGACCGCGGTCTACAGCGGAGACAGTCTCAACGCTCCAGCGAGCCAGACCTTCACTCAAACCGTGGTGCAGGCAACCACCACCACAGTCGTCGATAGTCCGGCGACCACATCGTTGATCGACACCAACGTTACCCTCACCGCCACGGTGGCGGCGAATGGCGCCTCCGCCATCACCGGCACCGTCACCTTCCTCGACGGCAGCACCTCGCTCGGAACCGGGACCGTCGGCAGCGGCGGAGTCGCCACGCTTCTGCTGACCAGCGGCAACTATCTCGCGCTCGGCTTGCACTCGATCACCGCCGCTTACTCGGGAGACTCGCTCAACCAGGCCAGCACTTCGCTGATCCTGACCCACACCGTGCAGGAGAACACGACCACCACCCTGGTTTCGGGCACAAATCCGACTTTAACCGGAGTGACCGTAACCTTCACCGCGACGCTCGCCCCGGTTTCTCCCGGCACCGGCGTGCCCACCGGTTCGGTGACGTTCTATGACGGCACCACGCCGCTGCTTTCCGGAACGATTATCATCTCGGGCACCACCGCCACCTTTACGACCAGCAGCCTTTCGGATGGATTGCACTCGATCACCGGCGTCTACAACGGCGACATCTCGAATATTGCCAGCAGTTCGAACGTGGTCAGCCAGGACGTGCAGCACAGCACCACGACCCCGCTCACTTCGAGCGCCAATCCATCCACCCAGGGCGAAAACATCATCTTCACCGCGACCGTGTTGGGCGGAACCGAGCCCACGGGCACAGTGAACTTCCTCGACGCCAGCACCCTGCTTGGCAGCGGCACCCTGGCGAACCTGGGCGGCGTAGCTACCACAGACTTCAGTGACGCAGCACTCGCGGCCGGAACCCATCCCATGACCGCCGCTTACCAGGGCGATAGCTTCAATGCCCCCAGCACTTCTCCCGTGCTCGACCAGGTCGTTCTGGCCAACACCACAACTACGCTCACCTCGAATATGGCGCAGGCCTTGTACACCGGCCAGATCATTTTCACCGCGACGGTGACGAGCAGTCTGGGAACACCCACGGGAACCGTCAACTTCTATGATGGCTCAACCCTGCTCGGTCCGGGATCGCTGAACACCAGCGGAATTGCAACCTATACCACTTCAAACCTGGCGCTCGGCACGCACAGCATCACCGCGACGTATGTAGGCGATGCCGCGAACGGGATCAGCACTTCGAGCCCGCTTACCCAGACGGTCAGAGAACCTGACACCGTCGCGCTCACCAGCAGCGCGAACCCGGCTCAGCCCTCAGCCTCCGTCACCTTCACGGTCGTGGTCACCCCAACCGGGCCTGGCCTGCCTACGGGAACAGTCACCTTCTATAACGGCAGCACGTCTCTCGGTACCGGCACCCTGAGCGGCAATCCGGCAACCACCACACTCTCGACCAGTACGCTCGCCCTGGGATCGCATTCCATCACGGCGTCCTATGCCGGCGACAGCCAGAACGTCGCGACCACCTCGAACATCGTGATCGAAATCATCAACCAGACCACCACGGTTACTCTGGCTTCGAACAGCAATCCCTCTCTCTACAGCAACGCGGTGACCTTGACCGCGACCGTCACGCCTTCAGGATCGACGGCGCCGACCGGCGTCGTCACTTTCTCCGACAACGCCACAGCGATTGGCACCGGCACGCTCAACGGCAGCGGCGTGGCCACCTACAATACGTCCAGCCTGGCTCCGGGACAGCACTCCATTACCGTCAACTATCCCGGCGACAGCGACAACGGTGGCGCCTCCTCGACCGTACTGACGCAAACTGTGCAGGAAAATACGGCGACGACGGTAACCGTCAACACCAATCCTTCGATCGCCGGCAACTCCATCGAGTTCACCGCGACCGTCACTGCGTCGGCTTCCGGCGCGACCACGATCACGCCCACCGGCACGGTCACGTTCGAAGACGGCGCGACCGCGTTCGGCATGGGGACAGTGAATGGTTCCGGCGTGGCCACGCTCAATACGGCGGCGCTTCCGGCCGGCACCCAATCCGTCACCGCGGTCTATGGCGGAGACACGATCAACCTCACCAGCCAATCGGCCGTGCTCACCCAGGTCGTCGACCAGAACACCACGATGACGGTCGCCTCGAGCACGAACCCTTCCGGCGTGGGCAATGCCGTAATCTTCACTGCGACTATTCCACAGTCGGGAGCGAGCGAGCCCGGCGGTACGGTGACCTTCCTGAACGGAGCCACGGTGCTCGGCACCGCTCCCCTCAGCAATGGCAGCGCCGCCTTCACCTACAGCGGACTAGGGCTCGGCGTACACACCATTCAAGCCACCTACGCGGGAGACGGAAACTACGCGGCGGCCTCGGCGACAGTTTCGCAAACTGTCAAGAACGCCATCACAATCACGATTACCACCAACCCGGCGAACCCGGTCGCGGGATCTCCCGTGACCTTCACCGCGACGGTGACTTCGAACCCAGCCGGCACTCCGACGGGCACCGTGACCTTCAACGACGGCGCCACGGTGCTCGAGACCGCCGCCCTGCCCGCTTCCGGTGTACTGAGCTTTACCACCAGCTCCTTGCCCGCCGGCCCGCAGAGCTTTACGGCCACGTATTCCGGCGATGCCAACAACGTCACTGCCACTTCCGCGCCTGTAGTCGTGCTGATCACCGGCACGGGTACGACCTCGACCACTCTGAGCCCATCCGCTACAGACGTCGCTGCTGGAAGCGCCGTTCTGTTTACCGCGAATGTCACTTCGGCCGTCGCCGGCACTCCCACCGGTACGGTGAGCTTCTTTGACAATGGCACGATGTTTGACTCCGTCGCCGTCACCGGCGGAATCGCTGCGGCTTCCGACGGCTCCCTTACCACCGGCGTGCATGCGGTCTACGCGGTGTATTCGGGAGACAGCCACTTTGAAGGTTCGCAAACCGGGCCGCAGCAAATCATCGTCAACTCGGTTGGCAGTTTGGCCACGACCACAACCGTAACCAGCGCGAATGCCAGTGCCACCGCGGGCGCAACCGTCACCTTCACCGCCACGGTCGCGACCGCTACAGGCACGCCGACCGGCACGGTGAATTTCTTTGACAACGACAATTTCCTCGGCACCGGCGCGCTGACCGCCGGAGTGGCCCAGTTCGCAAGCTCCGCGCTGACCGTCGGCGCTCACGCCATCGAGGCGACTTACTCCGGCGACAGCAATTACGCCGTTTCCGAGTCGCCGACTTACACGCAAACCATCACTGCCGCCGGCCTGGCCTCGACTACCGTGGCCTTAACCACGTCGAATCCGGCAAGCCCGAGCGGCGCGGACCTGACCTTCACCGCCACCATCACTTCTCCCACTCCCGGCACCATGGGTGGCAGCGTCAACTTCTTCGACAACAATGCGTTCCTTGGGACAGTGGCGCTCGGCGGCAATGGCACGGCCCAGTTCTCAACCACCGGGCTGATCATTGGCACACATTCCGTCTGGGCTGCCTACTCCGGGGACCCGAACTACTCTGGCTCGCAATCGGCGCGCCTCATTCAGATAGTGAATCCGCCCGGGACCGCAGTGACCATTACTGCACTGACCACCTCGAACCCGAGCGTGAGTGCGGGGGTCAGCGTAACCTTCACGGCCACTGTCAGCTCGGCTGTGCCGGGCACGATCACCGGCGCGATGAATTTCTTCGACAACAACAACTTCATTGGCACCGCTGCGGTCACAAACGGCAGCGCGCAGCTGTCGAGCAGCACGCTCGCCGTGGGCTGGCACGCCATCTTCGCCGCTTATCAAGGCGACACCAACTTCGCCGGTTCACAATCCCTCAATCTCACGCAGATCGTAACTTCTGCAGGAGGCGGAGCCACTTCGCTCGCGCTCACCACGTCGGACGCCGGCGCAAATCCGCTGGCGCTCATCATCACCAGATCAGACGTCAGCGTGCACCCGGACGGGCTCACCACCTCGAACGGCAGCGTGAATGCCGGCGTCAGCGTCACCTTCACGGCCACGGTGAGCTCCGCCATAGCGGGGACACCCACGGGCACCGTGACTTTCTTCGATAACAATGGCTTTCTCGCGACCGTTCCCCTCGGCCCCAGCGGAATCGCGCAATACACGACCAGCGCTTTGGCGGTCGGCACGCAGTCGATCTTTGCCGCCTACAGCGGCGACTCCAACTATGCCGGATCGCAGTCGGCCTCGTCGATGCAGACCATTCTTTCGGCCGGTATCGCCCCGACCACGTCCGTGCTGGTAAGCTCGAACCCATCGGTGGCCGTCGGCGCCAGCGTCACCTTCACCGCGACCGTAAGTTCATCCACCGCCGGCTCACCCAGCGCCAGCGTCAACTTCTTTTCCGATGACATCTTTATCGGAAATGCGGCAGTGAACAATGGAGTCGCCAGCATCAGCATTTCGACTCTCGCCCTCGGAACCCATTCGATCCTTGCCGCATACTCCGGCGACTCAACCTTTGCCGGCTCCGAATCCGTCCCACTGTTCCAGACTGTGCAGTCGGCGGGACCAGCAGCCACCAGCGTATCGCTCGTCAGTTCCAATCCCAACGCAACCGCCGGTTCGCCCGTAACCTTTACGGCAGACGTCGCTTCCGGCGTCCCGGGCACTCCAACCGGCACCGTGAATTTCTTCGATAACGGCACCTTCATGGGATCGGCCCCGGTAGGAACGAACGGCATCGCCAGCTTCACTACGCCTGCGCTCGGCGTTGGCGCGCAGTCGATCGTCGCCGCCTACTCAGGCGATGCGAACTTCGCCGGATCCCAGTCTGGCCCGATTGCGCAAGTCATTCAGTCCGCCGGGCCGGCCGCGACCTCGGTGACGCTCACTACTACCAATCCCAGCGTAACCCAGGGCACTGCCCTCACCTTCACCGCCACCATCACCTCCACAACCTCGGGAACCTTCACGGGGAGCGTGAGCTTCTTCGATAACATTACTTTCCTGGGGACAGTGACGCCGGCCAACGGCGCTGCGCAGCTGATCAACAGCTCACTCAGCGTCGGCACTCACTCCATCTTCGCGGCTTACACGGGCGACTCCAACTACTCCGGTTCGGCCTCGCCGAATGTGGTCCAGGTAATCATCTCCGCCGGTCCTGCCGCCACTTCGACTGTGCTGCAGGCTTCGGCCAACAACGTTACGGCGGGAACGCCGGTGACCTTTACCGCGACCATCAGCTCAGCCACTACCGGGACGATCACCGGGTCGGTCAACTTTTTCAGCAACAATGGATTCCTCGGCAACGCCGCGCTCTCAAACGGAGTGGCGCAGATCTCCACCAGCACCCTGCCCGTCGGCACCCAGGCCATCTTCGCCGCCTATAGCGGAGATGCGAACTTCGCCGGATCGCAATCCGGCGATCTTGCGGAAGTGATACTCGCCGCCGGACCGGCTGCAACCGCGACGGTCGTGGCCACCTCCAGCGCGACGATCGCCGTCGGTACCAGCGTCACGTTCACCGCAACCGTCAGCTCGGCTGTTTCCGGCACCATCAGCGGAAGCATCAACTTCTTTGATAACGGCGGATTCCTTGGAGCATCTCCGCTTGGCACCGCTGGCAGCGCTCAATTCAGCACCACAGCCCTCACCCCGGGCACGCACTCGATCTCCGCCGCCTACACCGGGAACACCAACTTCGCCGGATCGCAGTCGGCCGTGATCCCCGAAACGGTTACCGCCACCGGAACCGTCACCACCACATCTCTCACCAGTTCGAACCCTACGAGCGCATTCGGCGCAGCTGTAACCTTCACCACGACGGTCGCCGCCGCCACGGGCACGCCCGCGGGCACGGTGGACTTCTTCGACAACAACGCATTCCTCGGGTCCGGCACCTTGAATTCTTCCGGCTCCGTGAGCTTCACCACCAGCGCTCTTCCGGCGGGAACGCAGTCCATCTACGCCGCCTACTCCGGGAACTCGAGCTATGCGAACTCGCAATCCGTAGCGATTCTGCAAATGGTCGCCTCCTCGGCACCCGCGAGCAACCCGACTACGCTGGACCTCGAGCCCTCCGACGCGACTGCGCCCCTCGGCTCCGCGCTCATCTTCTACGCCACCGCCGGCTCGACTACGCCGGGAACTCTTACCGGCAGCATCAGCTTCTTTGATGGCGTGAACTTCCTCGGCTCCGCTGCCGTCAACAGCCAGGGAACGGCCAGCCTGATGGTCAGCTCGCTGACGGTCGGCACCCATTCAATTTCTGCCGTGTATTCAGGCGATGCCACGTTCGTGGGGTCGACTGCACTTCCGGTGGATGTGCTGGTGCTTTCGCTCACCGGAGCCACCACTTTCACCACGCTGGTCACCTCCAATCCCAACATCGTGATTAACTCAGCCGTCACCTTCACAGCTACGATTGCCTCCGCCACTGTCGGGACTCCGAGCGGCACGGTCAGTTTCTCGGTCGATAACATCCCAATGGGCACGCAGCCGCTGACCGCATTCACGGCCAGCTACACCACCAGCGCGCTGTCGCCGGGCAAGCACGAAATCCAGGCCAACTACTCCGGCGACTCCACGTTCAACGGTTCTCTCAACAATCTGATTGAAACCGTGAATACCACCGGCACACTTGCGACGTTCACCAGCGTACAAACTTCGAGCGCCAGCGTGCCGGCGGGCACTAACGTGACCTTTACCGGCGCCGTGACCCACATCGCCATCGGAACCCCGACCGGCACCATCAGCTTCTTCGATGGCCACTCCTTCCTGTTAACAAAACCCATTCCGCCGAGCGGTATCGCATCCGCCACCACCACGCTGCCCGCAGGCACTTACTCGGTTTACTCGTCCTACTCCGGTGATGGCAGCTTCTCGGGCTCGACCTCGGTTCCGGTACTGCAGACCATCACCGCCGCTGGGATTCTGCCGACCTCGGCCACTCTCACCACCCCGAACCTTGTCGTGGGCGCCGGAACCACCATCGTGTTCACCGCCAACCTTCTGCATTCCAACCCAGGCACGCCCTCGGGCACGGTTGACCTGATTGGAAACGGCTTAGTCATCGACGAGAGCACCGTGCCGCCATCTGGAGTAGTGACTTTCACCGAAAACGGCACCAACTCAGGAGCCCAAAGCTACACCGTGGTTTACTCCGGCGACACAGTGTTCGCGGGCTCGACCTCGTTACCGCTGGCCTTCACGGTGGCGACTGCGCCCTCGACCACAACCCTCACAGTGCTTTCAACTCCCACCCCGGCGATCGAGCGAAATAGCAGAACCAGGGCCCACGCGACCAATCCACCCACGCAGTCCCTGACGGCGAACGTTGCCTCAAAGGGTGCGGGCGTCACCGCGGGCCGGGTTTACTTCTATGACGGAGCCAGCGTGATTGGCAGCCAATTCCTGAATTCGACGGGCGCGGTTGCCATGACTCAGGTTCTGAGTCCGGGCTCGCATGCCATCAAAGCTTCGTTTGCCGGCTCCAACCGCGTCTCCCCGAGCAGTTCGACGGCTTCAACCGTAACCACTCAGGCCAACATTACCTCGGCTTTGGTGCTCTCCGGGACACCCGGCAACTACACGCTGACTGACACTCTTACCGGGAATACGTTGACCGCTCCTTCGGGCGCACTCACCTTCCTCAACCAGACTACTGGCTTGCCCCTGGGAACAGTCCAGATCGGTCAGGGCAATGCAACGAATGGGTTGCCGCCCGCTCCGGGCTCACCTTTCTCCGCGGGCGGCAGTCCCACATTCATCGTGGCCGGCGACTTTGACGGAGACGGCACTACCGATGTGGCCATCGCGAACTATGCCACCGGCACGCTGACCATTCTTCTGGGCGATGGCACTGGTTTGCTTACGGCTTCGCCGCAATCCCCCATCCCGCTGGGCGCAAACCCCACTGGCCTGGCTGCCGGGGACTTCAATAACGACGGCAATACCGGACTTGCGGTCGCAACCAACAGCGGCAAAGTCATCATCCTCGTGGGCAATGCGACCGGCAACTTCACTCCAGCCGTGGGCTCGCCCATCACCGCCAACTCCAACGCGTTTATCGCGGAGGGTGACTTCAACGGCGATGGTATCGACGACCTGGTGGTTGCCGATTCCTCCGGCGCCGGTACGATGACGGTCCTGCTGGGAACGGGCAGCTCGAGATTCACCGCCCTGACACCGTTCGCGATGAACTCGCCCTCGTCAATTGCGGTGGCGAACTTGAATTCCGATGGCAAGTCGGATCTTGCCGTCACCAATGCAAAGTTGAATCAGGTCACCATCCTGCTCGGCAATGGAGATGGAACCTTCCAGGCTGCCCCGGGCTCTCCTTACAACACAGGCAACAACCCGGTCTTTGTGGTGTCCTCGGACTTTAATTCAGATGGAAATCCGGATATCGCCGTGGCCAACAACGGCTCGGCCAACGCCACCGTGTTGCTCGGCGATGGGACAGGCAAGTTTACGGCGGCTCCGGGCTCGCCGATTGCTGCCGGAAACGGACCCGTGTGGTTGGTCACGCAGAATCCGGACGGCACCGGAACTCCCGCCTTGCTCATCGCGAATTCGACCGACGCCACGCTTACAGCCCTCACCGGCAATAGCAACGGCACTTTCACGCCGGTACCGGGATCACCGTTCCCCAGTGGTGCGGCCTCGCTCTCAGCCGTGGTGCTGGAAGACCTCACCAATGACGGCCGGCTGGACCTCCTCTTTCTTGACCGGACGGATAATCAGCTGTTCGTTAAGCTCAACCAGGCCACGACCGTCGCAACCATCAGCCTCCCCAACGTCTCGGTCACCGGCACTGGAACCGACACCGTGGTGGCGGCTTACGCGGGCGATACACTCTACCCGTCCGTCACTTCGAACTCGGTAGATCTGGCGACAGTGGCGCCACCTTTGACTGGCGACTTCTCCATCGCCTCCGCCACAGCTCCGCAAACCGTGCTGCCCGGCGTCGCCGCAACTTATACGATTGCGATCACCCCGCTCAATGGATTCAACTCCGCAGTCACTCTGACGGCAACCGGCCTGCCCGCAGGCGCGACCGCCGTCTTTACACCCGCGAGCGTGACTCCCACTGGAACCGTCGCCGTTTCATCCACCCTCGTCATTCAGACAGCGGGATCGTCGTCCGGATCAGCGACGGGCGGGGCAGCCGCCGCGGCACTGCAGCCCGCAGGCAATTCCACAGCCTGGCCTTTGGGCCTCGCGCTGGCGGCGTTCCCGCTGGCGGGCATCGTGGTTCTCCGAGGGCGGCGCAGAGTCGGCTCACGCTTGTCGGGATGGATCTTTGCGGCGATCGTCTCGATTGGGCTGCTGGGACTTGGCAGCTGCGGCACTGGCAGCGGCTTCTTCGGAGCTCAGCCCACCACTTACACCATTACCGTGACGGCTACCAGCGGTGCACTGCAACACTCGACCACCGTGACCTTGACCGTCCAATAGAGGACCGCCCAATAGACGACCGTCAATAGACGTGATTGAACAGGAGCGTAGTTCCATGAGGTTCAGTGCCATGAGATTCAGTGCCATGAGGTCCAATATGACATCCGGCGCCATAAGATCCGGTTTCATAAGATCGTTCTCCCTGTCGCTTCTAGCCTCGATCCTGCTGGCGTCCGCCGCGCTCGCGCAATCGCCTTATTCGCAAGGCACCTCCACCTACGAGGCGGCCGTGGGATTCGACTATCTCCATACCACCCGCGTAGATACCTGTTGTTTTGGCATGAAAGGATTCAATGGAACGTTCGCCTACAATGCCACCTCCAACCTTTCCGCAGTTGCCGACCTGCGAAGCTTCAGCGCGAGCAATATCGCAAGTACCGGACAAAATCTAAGGCTCACCACCTTCCTCGCGGGTCCGCGCGTGGCTCTCCGGGGAGGAAGGTTCTCGCCCTTCGCTCAGGCGTTGGTTGGCCTGGGCCACGGCACCTCAAATTTTCCCCTGAGCAACGGCTCCGCCTGGGCCGCCAGTTTCGGCGGCGGAGTAGATGTGCCAATCAAGTCCATTATCAGCTGGCGAGTCATTGAAGTCGGCGATCTGCTCACTCACATCAAGAATGGCGGCAACAATCAGCAAAGCAGTATCCAGCTCTCAACCGGCATCGTGTTCGGCTTTGGAGCCGCGAGATAAAAATATCAAGATAGCTGGAGGGTCATGATCACGGTGGTTCGCAATCCGTCACATCAAAGAAAACTCATGAAACTGTCCTGCCTGCAGCGAGTGCTCCAGCCCCGCCCGAGCGCCTTATAGTCCACTCCCGATAGTCCATACTGCTCGCCACCTCAGATCTAAAGCGAATCCGTTTTCTGCCGATCTTCCTTGGGTGTGGTCACAATTCCGTAAATTCAGAGCTAGCCGCTTACGACTTTCAGATTGGTGCCGATAGCGAATGTCCTACAACTACGAAATTGTTCTGCTGCCTGAGCGCAAGATTGATCGTCGCTTTGTCGCTGTCGGGTATGGATTCCTGGCACTCGTGATCGCGGCCATGACCTTCGCGCCTCTGGTCTTTACCGAGCGTCTGAATTTGACGAACTACTACTCCCACGTGACCGAGCTCATTCCGCCGGCGCAACTCCGTCCCGAGCCACCACCGCCTCCAGTCGAGTTGAAACCAATCCCCGCAGTCAAGATAGAGATTCCGGCGCCAGTCTTGGAGGAAGCCTCAAAGATTGTTCTGCGCCGCGACGCTCCTATCCAAAAACCTGAACTGGAAAAAGCGCCGGAAGTTGTCGTGAAACCGATGCCGGCGCCCGAATTCAAATTCGCAGCCGTTGTCCCGCGGGCTCCGCGGATAGTCCAGGCCGTAGACCTCGGCGGCTCGGCTCAGCCCACTCTGAAGCCTTCTGTCCAGAGTATTCAGACCGGAGGGTTTGGGGATCCCAACGGGATCGCTGGAACAGGAAAGCCGAACGCACGTCTCACGCTCGCCAATACCGGTGCCTTTGATTCGTCACCAGGCTCGGGCAACAAAAGCTCGACGGGGCAGCACGGAACCGTTGCCAGCGGCGGATTTGGCAGCGAAGTCGCGCAAGCAGCCCCAAGTCACGCCACAGGCCAATTGCAGACAGGCGGGTTCGGCACCCAGGCGGTTGCACAGGGGAGCGCGCCGAAAAAGCGAGTGGACGCCGGTTCGGCGTCCTCCGAGGTTCAAATCACTTTCAAGCCCACGCCGGCTTACACCGCGGAAGCCCGGCAACTACGTATTGAGGGCGAAGTTTTGCTCGAAGTCATGTTTGGCGGGAACAGCCAGCTGCACGTGAATCGGGTAGTCCGAGGCTTGGGCCACGGCCTGGATGAATCCGCGATAACCGCCACCAAGCAGATGCAATACAAGCCAGCTTTAAACAAGGGCGAACCAGTGGATTCGACGGCTATTGTGCACGTGACTTTTCAACTGGCCTACTAAAGGCCGCTGCGCTGCCACGAAAACGAAGGGCGGCCGAATTTGGATATGAGGTGAGTATGCGAGCCTGGAAAACGATACTGTTTATGATTATTTTGTCGGCAAGCGGCGTCATCGCCCAGCAGAGCACAGGTGCCCAGCCGCAAGAGCCGGTAGAGATCCCCCGGTCTCAACCACTACCCGCCCTCGGCTCACGGCCACGCGATTCCTCACAGCCCGCGCCCGCTCAAACCATGCCGGCTCAAACCATGGATCAGGTCATCGACCGCACAATCGAGCGGGAACACGTACTACTAAAGATGCTGCGAACCCGCACACCACTGGTCGAGACTTACGTGCAGGATGTGAAAGCCGCCCGTCAGGGTGGCACCACATTCACCGAGGATCATTACTTCCTGGGACGGCTGGACCTGGCGAAAACCGTGACCCGTCACGACTATCTGCGCGGACAGAAGCAGATGCTCGGAGGATTCACCAATCCGATGAAGCATCAGTACAATCCCCTGGGTCTTTCCTGGATGATGTTTGCAGATCGAACGGAATTCGACCGCAAACACTACAAGTTCAGCTATCTAAGAAGAGAGTTTCTAGGTGAGGTGCGCTGCATCGTGTTCGACGTTACACCCACAAAGAGCCGCAATGCAGGCCGGTTCGTAGGCAGAATCTGGGTAGAAGACGAGCAGTACAACATCGTTCGCCTGAACGGATCGTATGTGCCCACTACCACTTCGTTCCGCATGGATAGCTGGCGGTTGAACCTCGTCCCCGGTTATTGGATTCCGGCTTACGTTTATAGTGCCGGAGGTGATTTCAGTTACGGATCGAAAGCCAAGCTGGGTTTCAAATCGCAAAGCCGAATTTGGGGCTATGACCTGAAAGGCGGCGGCAAGGAAGGCGAACTTACCCAGCTGCGTCTCGATCCCGGAGTCAGCGACGACAGCGCAGCGGCGCAAGACGCTACACCTCTGGAGGCGGAACGCGAATGGCAGCAACAGGCCGAAGGCAACGTTGTCGAACGCTTGCAGAACGCCGGACTTCTCGCGCCAGCCGGAGAAGTGGACAAGATCCTGGAAACTGTGGCCAACAATCTAGTCATCACCAACAATCTTGATATCGAAACGCCGATCAAGGTCCGGATCATGATGACCACTCCGCTCGAAACCTTCAGCGTAGGCAACACCATCGTCGTCAGCCGCGGATTGGTCGATGTTCTGCCGGATGAGGCCAGCCTGGCCATGGTCTTGTCTCATGAACTTGCGCATATTTTGCTCGGCCATAATCATGGCGAGAAATATGCTTTCAGCAACGTGATGCTCTTCTCCGATGAATCCACGTATCAGAACCTTGGCTTCCGGCATTCTCCGCAAGACGAAGCCGCCGCCGACAAGAAAGCCATGGAGTTGCTGCAGAACTCTCCCTACAAAGACAAATTGGCCGGACCGGGGCTGTTTCTCAAAGCCCTCGCCCAGCGAGCTGCTTCCATCTCCAGCCTCTTGACCCCGCACCTGGGAGATCGACTCGTCGACCGCAAAGGAAACGTGATCCGGCTGGCGGACCTTATGAAATTAGCCCCTGCTCTAGATCCTAATAAGCTCGATCAGCTCGCCGCTCTGCCTCTGGGAGGAAGAATCAAAGTCAATGCCTGGAACGACCGTCTCGGGTTGATCAAGACCGCCCCGGCCGCCATCAATTCAGCCAACGATAAGTTGCCCTTCGATGTGACCCCATTTTTCCCCAGGCTCACTCGCTATGGCAGCGTGGCCGACTCTCCAGCTTCCGCGAGCGCATCGCGTTGATCTCGAATCGCGATGCGTCAGCCGGGGGCTTGCGGACTCTGTCGACTTATTGTGTCCGTTATCGTGAGACAAAACTAAGCCGCAAAGAATTGCCAGAATGCCAGAGGCTGCGTGACTTCCAGAGAATCCTGATCGATTAGCGAATCTTCATTCCGCGACACAGAGTAACGACAGGCGCATACCCTTTCGTACTCCTTTTCTGTCTCACTTAAACCGAACCACGGACGATCAGTACAGGAAGGGCCCTCAGTGCCCGGAATGTCCTGATGAGAATTCTTCGCAATTGCGGTTCGGGGCTACGGCTGGCTTGCGTACTCGCCTCTTTGGTTGGAGTCGTAATAGCTTCGCCTCGCTTCTCCAAAGAGTTCGCGGCGGGTTCGCGGCTGCTGCTTGCCTACAACTTGCCTGCGCCGCCTGCTCACAAAACTCCTTCGATCCTGAAGGAGCAGGCACTCGATCCAACTGCATCAAGTTCTGGCACCGCGACCACTTTGACCGTTTCTCCGATGGTCGGAGTAGCGGCTGGAACGCCGCTTACTCTGACTGCCTCTGTGAAGGATCCAGTCCATGCGCATGTCACACCGGGCACGGTTAGCTTTTACGATGACGCATCGACACCGAGTTTGATCGGGGCGGCGCAGTTGAATGCCTCCGGGATTGCGGCGATTCGAGTTCCATTGCCGGCTGCGATCCATCACATTACTGCGAGGTACCTGGGAACGTTGTCCCATCCCGCGAGTGAATCTCTCCCGCAAACTGTAGTCGTCAGCCGGGTTGAAATCGTGAAAACGGTTACCGCGCTTACGGCGAGCGGCAACTCCGGCACCGATATTCTTAACGCCACGCTGGCCTCGTTTGGCTCCGCCGTTCCCGCCGGAAATCTGTCTTTCACAGACGCCGACAATAAAGTCCCCAGCAACAACCACACCAGCAATTCAGTGCTAGGGAGCCTAGACCTGGGGCCGGCATCGCGGGGATTCGCAGCTCACGCGGATTTTGGCTCCCCCACCTCCGCGGCCGACTGCGCGAGCGGCGACTTTGATGGCAATGGAACGATGGACCTGGCCTGCGCTAATTCGAATTCTGGTTTGATCAGCATTTTTCTTGGTGAAGGCGGCGGCCACTTCACGCCCGGAAAAGCCATCGCCACCGGACACGCCTCTACTGCGATCGTCGTGGGCGATTTCAATAACGATGGCGTACTCGATCTCGCAACTGCAGGCGCCAGCGGCGTGGATGTCATTCTCGGAAACGGTGACGGAAGCTTTCGCGTCCCTCTAGCCATCAATACGCCTCCGGGTGCGACGCAACTGGCCATAGGCGACTTTAATCAGGACGGCAATCTCGATCTCGTCGTCACCAACAGCAACGGACAAACCCTTATTCTCTCCGGCAAGGGGAATGGAAGCTTTTCCGATCCCGCAGCCGTCTACACTTCTCAAAGCGCGAGCGGAATTATCACTGCGGATCTGGAAAACGACGGCTTCCTTGATCTCGTGATCGCCGATCCGGTCGCCGGATCGATTTCCGTGCTGCATGGAAATGGAAACGGCCAGTTTCAATTCAAAGAATCTTATCCGGTCGCTGCTGGCCAAGCGAAACTCTCCGTCGCGGATCTGAATGGCGACGGGAATCTGGATCTCGCAGTTCCGAATCCAGGCAGCAATACAGTCACGACATTACTCGGAAACGGTGATGGCAGCTTCCAGACTCCGACCGTTGTACTGGTGGGCGCGTCTCCCCAGGCAGTTGCCTTCGGCGACCTCAATGGCGACGGCAAGCCCGATATCGCTGTCGCGAATGCCGGCGATTCCACCATCTCAATGCTGGCAGGCAATGGAGATGGAACCTTTCAGCCGCAGGAAATCCTTTCGACCGGAGCAACTCCGCAATGGATCACCGCCGCGGACCTTAATGCGGATGGATACCCCGACTTAGTCACTGCCGGCAGCACCAGCATTTCCACACTGCTCGGCGCGCGCATTCAAACCGCCGCGCTGGGCCCGATCAGCTTGTTCGGAGGAGCAACGCATCTTGTGGTCGCCAACTATGTGCCCGCGATCGGCGAGGGTTACACCGAGAGTTCCTCGCAGGCAGTCGAAATAGTGAGCACCTATTTGCGTTTCACTATTTTTCCCGCCGCAAATGTTTCGCAGTCGAACAATCCTGGAAATGTTCAGGTAACGATCTACACCAACCGCGGAGTGATGACCACGTCGGTACAGGGCGTGCAACTGGTCGTCACCGGGCCGGACCGATATTCGCAAACTTATACCCAGGACGCCGCGTCCGGTGTCGCTACCTTTGGTGCTCTGGCTCCTCTGACAGGGGCGGGAACCTACACCTACACTGCAAATTTTCCTAACGGCACTCCCGACAGCGCGATCACGGCGACTGCAGTTGTCAGCGCGGGGCCCCAACTCAAAGCCACGCCTGAGGAAACCGGGACTGGGAGCACGGTGGTCGTGCTGAGCGTTACTCCAGCATCTCCCATCACGGATGGAACCGTGGTCACGCTGCTGGCGACGGTGACCGACCAATTCACCAGTCCGGTTAACCCAGGCACGGTGAACTTCTTCGACAGCACCATGACGCCGACGAAAGTCGGCACGGCTCAGTTCACCACCGCCGGCATCGCCAACATCAAACTCAGGCCCGGGGTCGGATCGCACTCGTTCACGGCTACATTCGTGGGAAACGGCACGGCGACGGCGAGTACGTCGTCCGCAGTTTCTCTTACCGTCACTAGCCCCTCTACCACTTACTCGACGACAATGACGATCGCGCAGACTGGAACCGCGGCCAGTTATGCGCTCACCGGAACCGTCGCCGTGCCCGGGGTCGCCACTCCCACCGGCACCGTATCGTTCATCGATACCAGCAACAGCAATGCGGTTCTGGCCACCGGTACGCTGGGGGCAGCCACCTCGGGGTTTGCCAATTACGTTGCCTACAGCACAGGCTCTTATCCCTTCGGGATCGCGGTTGCCGACTTCAACCACGATGGGTTTCCCGATGTAGTTGCGACCAATACCAGCGGCAACTCCATTTCGTTTTTCAAGGGTAACGGCGACGGAACCCTGCAGGGGCAGTTGGTCACCTCCGTGCTGCCGGGCCCCTATGGCGTTGTGGCCGGAGATTTCAACGGGGATGGCAACCTTGACCTGGCCGTTACCAGCAACAACAGCAATGCCGGCACGCTTATAAACATTCTGCTGGGGGATGGCACGGGCATCTTCACGACGAAAGGAACCTACACGGTTGGAGCCGGAGCCGTTGGCGTGGCCGTGGGAGATTTTAACGGCGACGGCATTCTCGACCTGGCCATCGCCAATTATGGCGGGGGTAGTGGAACTACCATTTCCGTTCTAAAGGGCGTGGGCGACGGCTCCTTCACCGCGTTCCCCACGATCACGCTCACCGGAGGCGTTAGCGGGCCGTGGGGAATCGCCACTGCTGATATCAACAACGACGGAATACTCGACCTGGTGTGGTCCGACGCCACCAGCGGCAAGATCAGCGCCGCCCTGGGCGTCGGCAACGGCACCTTCGGCACGCAGAACACCTATGCAGTGGGAACCTTCCCCGAACAGCTTGCCATTGCCGACATCAACGGCGACGGAAAACCCGATGTGGTTGTGGCCAACGCCAGCAGCACCTACATTTCCCTGCTTGTCGGCAACGGCAACGGAACGTTCCAAACCGCCACCAGCCTGGCTACTTCCGGAGGCAACCCGGTGGGCGTGGCTGTCGCCGATCTAAACGGCAACGGTATTTTGGATATTGCCGCGAGCACGACCAGCGGAGACAACGTGTTTCTCGGCACCGGGGGCGGCAGTTTTCAGCCGGCAGCGGCCCTCAATGCCGGCGCAGATTTCAACGCAGGAACCGCAATTGCCGACATGAATGGGGATGGCCGGCCTGACATTGAATCAATCTCCAACGTAGGCACCAACGCAGATATATTCATCAACCAGCGCCAGCTTCCCGCCCCCGCCAGCAATATTTTCTTCTACGGAAATTCCACGCACAACGTGGAGGCGGTCTACGTTCCCGGCGCGAACGATGTTTACTCTGCCAGCACCTCCGCCGCAACTGCCCTTTATGGATTGTTTCTGGCTTACGGCACCGCGCCCGCGGCCACGGTGGTGGCGGGCGGCGCGCAGTCTCACGTGGTGGCAAATATCGAGGCCAACGCCGCCCTGGTCACGGCTGCAACCTCGCAGCTCGCGCTCACCGTCACCGGGCCAAATTCTTATTCGCAAACCTACGGCCCTACCGCCGCCACGGCAGGCGTGGTCACTTTCACTCCTGCTGTTCTGAATGTTGCCGGCACCTACACTTACACCGCAACCTTCGTCGGACAAGGCACGACTGGAGACGTAATCGCGACCCAGACCGTGACCCCAAACTCTCCCGTGAATCTCCTGCTCACAAATTTTCCCAATCCCGCAATTCAAGGTGTTCCGCACTTCCTCACCGTCTCAGCGGTGGACACGTTCGGCAATCCCGCTCCCAGCTTCACCGGCGCAGTTACGCTCACAAGCTCCGACGCGGCGGTCACGTTCGGATCTTCCGCTACTTATACCTATGGCGCTCCCGATGCAGGAGTCCACGTCTTCCCTGCCGTCACTTTGAATACGGTCGGAACCCAAAGTATTACCGCGACCGCCAGCGGAATCACTGCTGGGACTCTCTCGGGAATTGTGGTGAGCGCCTTCGCGCAGGACACGCTCGCCGTGACCCCGGTTTCGCCGTCTTCGGCGGGCACCGTGGTCACACTGGTAGCCTCGATTTTTAGCGCTGCCAACACTCCCGTCGCGTATGGGGTGGTGAATTTCTACGATAGCGCGATCGTGCCCCATTTCATCGGGACGGCGCAGCTCACCTCGTCCGGGTCGGCCACCATCCGGCTAGTTCCCGGGGTCGGCACCCATTCTTTCACCGCGAAATTCATGGGCACGACTTCGGCAACCGCGGCAACCACCGCCGCCCAGAGCTACACCGTCACTGCCGGCACCGCCCCAGCCACTTCCAACGCATACACCACAGCCGCTCCGCCAGCGGATAACTACACCCTCACCGGCTACTCCGGAGTTCTCGTTCCCTTCGGCTCGACCGCTCAGAACGGCGCCATGAAATTTTATGACGCCAGCAACGGAAACACGCTCTTTGGAACCGGCAGCAATGGAACCGTGACCGCGGGCTTTCCCGGATCCACCGCCTACACCTCCGGCGGCTCGGGAACCTATGGCGTCGTCATCAAAGACTTCAACAATGACGGCTATCCCGACGTAGCGGTCGCCAATGCGACTGCCGGAACGGTCACAACATTTTTAGGAAGCGCTTCCGGAGCGCTCACCCTGAAGCAAACCATCACCGTCTCCACGAGTCCGTATTTCCTGGCCACCGGAGATTTCAACGAAGACGGCATCCCCGACCTGGTCATCGCCAACTCGGGGTCGGGGACCATTACTATTCTTCTCGGCAACGGTGATGGAACTTTTTCTTCGAAAGCCTCGCTGGGAGTCGGCACCACTCCCTTTGGCGTCGCCGTGGGTGACTTCAATAACGATGGCCATCTCGACATCGCAGTCGCCAACTACGGATCAAGCACGATTTCCATCTTTCTTGGCACTGGACTTGCCACCTTCACCACCGGCACTGCCCTCACGCTTACCGGCAGCGTAACCAACCCGTGGTGGATCAGCACGGCCGACCTGATCGGCAATGGCAATCTCGACCTGGTATGGAGCGACAACGCCAGCAGCAAGATCAGCGTCGCATTAGGCAACGGCAATGGCACCTTCGGCACGCAAACTACATACGCGGTTGGCAGCGGACCCCGGGGGATGTCCATTGCGGATGTCAACGGTGACGGCTACCCGGACCTTGTCGTTGCCAACTACGGCAGCTCGAACGTTTCGGTTTTGCTGGGCGTGGGCAACGGAGCTTTCCAGACTGCGGTGAACTATGCCGCCGGAACCAATCCTGGCGGGGTAGTGATCGCCGATTTCAACGGCGACGGCATCCCCGATATTGCCGTTAACAGCCAGAGCACGCAAACCGTAACCGTATTGCTGGGGACGTCACCCAGCTTCGGCTTCCAACCCGCCGTGACCTATACCGATACTGCCGCCGTTACCAACGGATTGCTGGCGGTTGGGGATTTGAACGGCGACGGACGCCCTGACCTGATTACCTCATCCGGCGGCACTGCCATCACCTCTCTGCTCAACCAGCAGGTGCTTCCCGCCACACTCTCCGGCATTTACATCTACGGAAATACCACTCACTCGATTTTCTCCACCTACGCTCCAGGCGGCGATCCCTACGCCGCCGCGACCTCTGCGACCACCAGCCTCAGCGGAATCTACACCTTGTTCGGCACCGCGCCTGCGACCAGCATCAACGCCGGCGTTGCGCAGAGCACGGTCACGGTCAATGTCACCGCCGCCTCCGCCACCATCGCCACGGCCACCGATATGGTGACCTTGACCGTCTCCGGCCCGAATTCCTATGCCGCTTCCTACGGTCCGCTGGCTGCAGTCGCCGGCGTCGCCACCTTTACCGGACTCACCACCCTCACCAAGGCCGGAACCTACACCTACACGGCAAACTTCTCCTCCGGCACCTCGGCCAGCCAGGTCGTCACAACCCAAACGGTGAATGCGCTCGCCGCCACTCAATTGCTCATTACCACGCCATATCTCAATCCCACATTCACGGGAGCGAGTAATTTCATCGTCATCGCAGCGGTCGATGCTTACAGCAATCCATCGGCCGCCTTTACCGGAACCGTCACGCTCACTACCAGCGACAGTGCGGCGGTGCTCACTCCCGCGAGCCACACCTACACCACGACCGACGCGGGATCGTACCGGTTCTATCTCGCCTTCAATACCGTCGGCAACCAAAGCATCACCGCCGCCGCCAGCGGATTCACTTCCATCACTCAATCCAACATCTCGGTGGAATCGGGCGGAGAGAGCATCAACTTTACCGTAACCCCAGCCTCTCCAGTCGCGGTTGGAACCGTTCTCACCCTCACCGCGACACTTAGTTTGCGCGGCTCGCCAGTGGTCGGCGGAACTCTTTACTTCACCGACACCGCTTCCACCCCAACGCGCATTCGCTCCGTTCAGGTCAATCAGACCGGTACAGCCCAGGCGTTGCTGATTCTCGGAGCCGGACCTCACACCCTCCGGGCCAACTACGTCGGAACCTCGGCCACTCCGGGCATTCTCTCCTCAACCGTTCCCCTCACCGTAACTCCGCCGACGGTGCCCTACACGCCCCACATGATCGTGCAGTTAACCGGAACGCAGGCCGACAACTACACGCTGATCGGAACCTTTGCCAGCAATCTGCCCGGCAACACCGCGCCCAATCCCACGGGAAGTTATTCGTTCCAGGATTTGAGCAATCAGGAAGCGGTGGTGGCCACGGCTAACATGACGGCCCTGAATCTCGGCTTCAACGACGAGAATGCGGACTACACCGCGGGGACGAATCCGGTTCAACCCGTGGTGGCCGACTTCAACAATGACGGCTACCTCGATGCCGCTATCGCCAACTACGGTTCCGGAACGATTTCCATTTTTCTGGGAAGCGCCACCGGCGTCCTGACGCTCAAATCAACCATCAACGTCGGCAACGCCCCCTGGGGATTAGTCGCGGCCGATTTCAACAACGACGGCATCGTCGATCTCGCCGTCGGACAGAATACTGCCACAGGCGTATCCCTGCCCATCCTGATTGGAAACGGCGATGGGACTTTCACACAGCACCTCGGTCCGACGCTTCCTACCGACGCCGAATGGATCGCGGCAGGCGACTTTAATAATGACGGAAATATCGACATTATCGCCATGGGAGCCAGCAGTTCGACCTATGAGTTCATGGCCGGGAATGGCCAGGGCGCCTTCACCGCTTTCGCTCCGGTCAGCTTCTCCGGCACTGTATACGGCATCGGAGTGGGAGACTTCAATAATGACGGCATCCCGGATTTTGTCTGGTCCGGGACTCCAGTGCAAGTTGCCATCAGCAACGGCGACGGAACCTTCAAAGTCAGCAGTCTGGGCGGAATCACAAACACGGGAATCGGAGTCGGCGATTTCAACGGCGACGGCAAGCTGGATATTGCAGTGCAGAATGGCACCCAGGCCTTCATCAACCTAGGCAACGGCAATGGAACCTTCCAGGGCTATGTGGGAGGCGGCACTTTTACCGGTGGCAACGGCCTCGTCGTCGCCGATTTCAACGGCGACGGCAAGCTCGACGTGGCGGTTCCGCTCAGTGGCTACAATGAAGTCGCGGTGTTGCTCGGGAACGGCACTGCGACCTTGGGTGCGACCACCACTTTCAGCACGCTCGGGGCCGCGACCGGCGCTTACGTCGCTGCCGGCGATCTTTTTGGAGACGGCCGGCCCGATATTGTCGTCGCGGGTTACGGAACGACCTTCTCCGTTTTTTCGAACTATCAGGAAACCACCACCTCGGTAAATCCAGTCATCTTCTACGGCAACGGGACGCACCAGGTGGTGACTAACTACGCCCCCGGCACGCCGGATTCCTACACCGTGGGAGTTTCCAACACCACCATGCCCGCCACCACGGTGACGCTCAATGGGATCTATCTTTCATACACAGTCAACCCCTACACCATTCTCGGCCCAGGCGCACCCATCGGGGCTCAGGTACAGATCAACACCAACGGTGCGCTTCTCAGCACGGCCACCGATCCCGTAACCCTGACCATTACCGGGCCGAACTCGTACCTGCAAACAGTAACGCAGGCTGCCGTGGCGGGAGCGGTAAACTTCAGCCAGCTCATCGCGCCCAGCGCCGTGGGTGCTTACACCTACACCTTCACGTTTGCCAACAATACGGCCAATCCCACACTCGGCTCGCTCTCCACCGTGGTCAATGTAGTCAGCCAGTACAGCGGCGCAGCAATTTACCCCTCGCCAACGGTTGCCGCCCTGGTCAATTCGATGGTGTACTCGATCAAAGATCAGAATAACAACCTGGTGCCCAGCTTTACCGGCACCGTCACCATCACCTGCCCAACGTGTACCACCTTTACCAACCAAAGCCACACCTTCACTGCTGGCAATGGGGGGCAATACACATTCTCGTTTGCCATGACCTCGATTGGAACCCAGACGCTTCTCATGGTGTGTCCGGGGCTGGCCACCCTCACGCAGACGGTGGTGGTGACCACCCGGCCCACGGCGATCACTCTGGCCGTAACTCCTGCGTCGCCTCAAACCCAGGGAACTGTTTTGACATTAACCACGACCGCGACCGATGTCACCTCCAGCGCCTACCTTACCGCCGGGCAGGTGAACATTTACGACGCCGGCATCGCCTCCCCGATTGCTTCTCCTTATCTGATTCCGGGCAGCAGCACCGGCGCGGTTTCGATCAAGGTGAGGCTGGGCGCCGGATCCCATTCGCTGACGGCACAATATCCGACGGAAAGTTATTACGCAGCCAGCACCTCGACCGCGGTGCCGTTCACCATCACCGCAGGGTCTTCCGGAACTTACACCGTCACCCCGACCATCGCCACCTCCGGCACGCCCGGCAACTACACCATCACCTCGAGCGTCAGTTCATCGCAGAAACAAACCCCTCCGGGAACCATCAGCATCGTCAACACCACCGCCAACAATCAGGTGCTGGGCACGGCCAACATCGCCTCCTGGACTCCGGGCAATGGGACGCACAACCTTTACACCACAACCTCGACGCCCACGCCCCTGGGCTCGAGACCCAGCTACCTGGCGACGGGCGACTTTAACGGCGATGGCATCCCCGACCTCGCGGTCGTCAATGACGGCTCAGATACCATTTCCATTCTGCTGGGCAATGGCGATGGCACTTTTACCGTGCAATCCACACAGCCCGCGATTTGCCCTTACAGCCCCTTCTTGATCGAAGCCGCGGACTTTAATCACGACGGCTACACCGATCTCGCAGTTCTATGCATTGGCGGTTTTGACACCACTGAAAATAATGTCACCATCCTGAAAAGTAATGGCAATGGCACCTTCACGGTGTCGCAGTCCATTTCCTTCTACAGCATGCTGGGCGGCATCACCCTGGGAGACTTCAACAACGACGGTATTGTAGATTTTGTGGTTTCTGCCGGTAACAATGCTGGCGGCAACAAGCAAACGCTCTACATCTGCCTTGGCACCGGCCTCGCCACTTTCAATTGCACCACAGACAATTTCTCCACCGGGTACCCCGGCCTCTACGCGGTTGGGTCTGCCGACCTGAACGGCAACGGCAATCTGGATTTGGTCGTCTCCGACATTTCTAACGACGCCAACCGAATTTATGTTTTCATGGGCAACGGCAGCGGCGGCTTTACCGAGCAACCGGTCACCGCAGTGCCCAATGGATTTCAAACGGCCGTGCCTATACGCTTTGGCGATTTCACCGGCCTGGGCACGCCCGACATGATCGCGGCCAGCAGTACGACCGTCTATCTTTATCTTGGAAATAATAACGGCACATTCGGCACCGGCGTGGGCTTCGCGGCCGGCAGCGGCATCACCGACATTGCCGCCGTGGACTACAACAAAGACGGCTACCTCGACATCGTAGTGGCGAATTCGAGTGGAGTGGGCCTGCTTCTCGGCAAAGGCAATGGAACCTTCAGTCCGCTCATTCAGCTTCCCACTTCCGGAGGCGGCGCGGGACTCGCGGTCGCGGACTTCATCGGAAACGGCCAGCTTGCTACCGCCACTGCCAACGGTTCAACTACACTGGATGTCGCGTTCTCGCTTTCGACCAACACCTACTCGCTCTCGCCCTACTCGTTCTATGGCGACACTAGCAATCTGGTGGAGTCGACCTACACGCCGGGGTCGGCGGGGGATCCTTATCCTGCCGCAACTTCCGCGACCAGCGCCAATCTATACGGTCTGTATCTGGTGCAGGCTTCGACGCCCAACAACCCAATCACGGCGGGAAATACTTCTGGCAGCGTGCAGGTCAATGTCGACGCCAACGGCGGACTCTCCGGCGGACCTCCGAATGCCATCCTGCTCACGGTCACCGGACCGGGCAACTATTTGCAAACGTATTCCAAGACTGCCACTTCCGATTTAGCGAATTTCAATGCCTTGGCCACGCTTACCAAGGCAGGAACTTACACCTACGAAGCCGATTTTCAAGGGGCAAGCCGACTACCCACAGCCGGCGCGGTGTCGGTCAACGAGCTAGTCAATCCCGGCCCTACCTCGAATTTAACTTTCCAAACGCCAGCCGCCACTCCGACAACCATTAACACGGCCTTCAGCATGACCGTGATCGGGGGCGACCAGTACGGAAACACGCCGACCAGCCCACTCTTTACCGGACAAACCACGCTATCAAGCAATGATCCAAACTTTGTTTCTCAGGTCTACACCTACCAGACCGGAGACCAGGGAGTGCATACCTTCACGGGATTGAGTTTCCCCGACTCCGGCACCTGGACTCTGACCGCCAGCACGACGACCTCCGGCATCACCAGCGCCACACAAACCGGAATTGTAGTTACTAAAACTCCGCAGACCATCACCTTCACCACCGTTCCCGCGCCCGTGACTTACGGCAACAGTCCCATCACCCTAAGCGCAAACTCAAACTCCAGCTTGCCGGTAACGCTGGCCATCACCAGCGGAGCGAGCTACGCGACGCTGAGTGGAAGCACTCTGACCATCGTCGGCGCTGGAACTGTCATCGTCACGGCATCCCAGGCGGGGAACACAAATTATGCGGCGGCGACGAGCGTCCCGCAGACGATTGTCATCAACCAGGTTCCATTGACGGTGACGCCGAATAGCCAGACGCGCAATTACGGCACCGCAAATCCCACGCTGACTTATGCCATTACCGGCTTCGTCGGCAGTGACACGCAGACCTCGGTCTTCGGAAGCGAGGCCCCGGCAATCACCACCACGGCAACCTCCGGATCCGGCCCGGGCACCTATACGATCCAGTCGGCCATTGGAAATTTGATCGCAGCCAACTACAGCTTCACTTTTGGCACGAGCACGTTGACCATCACCAAGGCGCCGCAGACGATCACGTTCTCTCCAACCTCCATCACATACGGCGCCGCCCCTTACGCTCCGGCAACCTCGAGTTCAGGGCAGACTCTGACCTTCGCGATTGTGAGCGGACCGGGAACAATCAACGCGTCCTCGCAGCTCACGAACTCTGCCGTAGGAACCATCGTGATCAGCGCCACCCAGGCCGGCAATGCGAACTATCAATCCGCCAGCCAGCAAGGAAGTATCACAGTCAATCCTGCAATGCTGACCGTTGCCGCCAGCAATCTCACCCGGAATTACAACACAGCCAATCCCACGCTGACCTACGGGGTGACCGGGTTTGTTAGTCCGGATACTGCATCATCGATTTTGACTGGTGCTCCGAGCGTGTCGACCACCGCGACGCAAAGTTCCGCCGTGGGCGTTTATCCCATCAGCATTTCGCAGGGAACTCTGGCGTGCAGTTCCTCGAATTACACCTTCTCTTTCACCGCCGGCACATTGACGGTTTCTCAAGTCAGCCAGACCATCACGTTTGCAGCGCTCTCCAACCAGACTTATGGAGTTGCGCCAATCGCCTTGAGCGCAACTGCCAGCTCCGGGTTGACCATCAGCTATACCGTTACCGGACCGGCAACGCTCAGCTCATCCACTCTGACCGTGACCGGCGTTGGGACAATCAGCGTAACCGCTTCGCAAGCCGGAAATGCCAACTACTTCGCTGCCACCCCAGTGACGCAGTCCTTCGCCGTGTCACAAGCGCAATTGACGGTTTCCGCCCAGGCTGCCTCGCGCAACTATGGCGTCGCCAACCCAACTTTTGTTCCCACCTATTCAGGATTCGTTAACGCCGATACTTCGAGCGTGCTGACCGGTTCGCCATCGCTTAGCACCACTGCCACTACGACGAGTGCCCCTGGAAGCTATTCCATCGCGGTCGCCGTGGGCACGCTACAGGCTGCGAACTACAGCTTCGTATTTTCGGCCGGCACGCTCACGATCAACACCTTGCCTCAGACGATTACGTTCGGAGCTCTCTCCAATCAAACCTATGGCGTCGCGCCCATCGCACTCGCCGCCACTGCAAGTTCCACCTTGCCGGTGAGCTATGCCGTTACCGGACCAGCAACCGTGTCTGGTTCCACGCTCACCATCACCGGCGCCGGAACAGTTTCGGTGACCGCTTCCCAGGCTGGCAACACCGACTATCAGGCGGCTACTCCGGTTGTGCGGTCGTTCACGGTCGCACCGGCGGCGTTGTCAGTCTCCGCGCAAGCGGCGACGCGCGTCTACGGAGCGGCCAACCCCACATTCACTCCCACCTACTCGGGATTCGTTAATTCCGATACAGCTTCTGTCCTCTCCGGCTCGCCATCGCTCACCACCACAGCTTCCACATCGAGTGCGATCGGAACCTACTCCATCGTTCCCGCCACCGGAACTCTATCCGCAGCCAACTACACATTCACATTCGTGAATGGCACGCTCACCGTAACTCAGGCCGTGTTGACCATCACGGCGAGCAATCAGACTCGCGCTTACGGCGCGGCGAACCCGACGCTCACTTACGTACCCACTGGCTTTCTTAACGGGGATACGGCTTCGGTTCTCGCCGGCAGCCCTTCGCTCACCAGCACGGCCACCGCTTCCAGCCCGGCAGGAACGTATCCCATTACTGCAGTCGTGGGCACCCTGACAGCGACGAACTATAGCTTTAGTTTCGTTAGCGGCACGCTCACTATCACTCAGGCCGTGCTGACCATCACCGCGAACAATCAGACTCGCGTCTACGGTTCAGCGAACCCGACGCTCACTTACACGCCCACCGGCTTCGTCAACGGCGACACTGCTTCGGTTCTAGCTGGCAGCGCTTCGCTGACCACCACGGCGACAGCGTCCAGTGCAACTGGAAGCTACCCCATCACTGCGGTAGTGGGGACTCTAGCCGCCACCAATTACAGCTTTACCTTCGTCGGCGGCACACTTGCTGTCACGCAAGCCGCGCTCACCATCACCGCGGGCAATCAAACCCGCCTCTATGGCGCCGCGAACCCAACCTTCACGTACACGCCGAGCGGCTTCGTCAATGGTGATACGGCTTCGGTGCTCAGCGGCAGCCCTTCACTCGCCACAACCGCGACCACCGCCAGCGCAGCGGGATCTTATGCCATCACGCCCACTGCCGGAACTTTGGCGGCAGCCAATTACAGTTTTATTTTCGTCAACGGCACGCTGACAGTCACTCAGGCCGTGCTGACCATCACCGCCAATCCTCAGTCCCGTCTATACGGTGCCGGCAACCCCGCGCTGACCTATACACCCAGCGGCTTCGTCAACGGCGATACCGCGTCGGTGCTGAGTGGCAGCCCGTCGGCAATCACGACGGCTATCTCCGCCAGTGCAGTTGGAACTTATCCCATCACGCTCACCGTCGGAAATCTAACGGCAGCCAACTATACCTTTACTTTTGTCAGCGGCACACTCACTGTCACTCAGGCAGTGCTGACCATCACCGGAGACGCGAAATCGCGCACCTATGGCTCGGTGAACCCTGCGTTCACTTACACTCCCAGCGGCTTCGTCAACGGAGATACGGTGTCGGTGCTGAGCGGCAGCGCAGCACTCACCACCACCGCCACCACCTCCAGCCCGGCGGGAACTTATCCCATCGCCATCACCGTGGGAACTCTGATGGCAACCAACTACAGCTTCGCCTTCGTCAACGGCACGCTGACGGTCACCCCGGCGATACTGACCATCACCGCCGATCCCCAGTCCCGGGTCTACGGCGCCGCGAACCCGACGCTCACTTACACGCCCACCGGCTTCGTCAATGGCGACACGGCAACGGTGTTGAGCGGTTCCGCCGCACTTAGTACCGTCGCCAACACCGGCAGCGCTGCCGGCGCTTATTCCATCACGCCGTCGCTCGGCACGTTGAGCGCGGCCAACTACAGCTTCATCTTCGTTAACGGCACTCTCACCGTCACTCAGGCGGTGCTGACGATCACGGCGAGCAATCAGACTCGCGCCTACGGCTCGGCGAATCCTGCCTTTACCTACACGCCCACAGGTTTCGTCAACGGTGACACCCCGTCGGTTCTCGGCGGCAGTCCTGCGCTCACCACTACGGCGACCACCGCCAGTGCCGCTGGAGCCTATTCCATCAGCGCTGCCGTGGGCACTCTGATCGCCACCAATTACACCTTCACCTTCGTCAGCGGGACGCTCACCATCACTCCGGCCATGCTGACGATAACCGCGAGCAATCAGACTCGCGCCTATGGCTCGGCGAATCCTGCCTTTACCTACACGCCCACAGGTTTCGTCAACAGCGATACCGCTTCGGTTCTCGTCGGAGCGCCGTCTCTGACCACGACGGCAACTACGGCGAGCCCCGCCAATACCTACCCCATTAGTACCGGCGCTGGAAACCTGGCAGCCGCAAACTACACATTCATCTTCGTGGACGGAACCCTTACAGTCACTCAAGCTGTCCTCACCATCACGGCCAATCCTCAGTCGCGGGCCTACGGCTCCGCCAATCCGACTTTGACTTACACGCCGAGCGGATTTGTGAATGGCGAGGGCGCCGGCGTGATTAACGGATCTCCGTCCCTGACCACGAGCGCCGTCCCGGGCAGTCCTGTTGGGCCTTATTCCATCGTGGTGGCACAAGGCACGCTTTCGGCGACCAACTATACCTTCAGCTATACGGCCAGCACCCTTGGCGTGACGCAGGCGGTCTTGAACATCGCCGCCGACAACACATCGAGAAACTATGGCACGTCCAACCCCGCGTTCACTGACACTCCGAGCGGCTTCGTCAATGGCGACACGGCCACCGTGCTCAGCGGGAGTGCCTCGCTCAGCACCACCGCGATTGCTTCGAGCGCGCCCGGAAGTTATCCGATTAACACAGCCCTCGGCACTCTGGGTGCGACCAATTACAGCTTCAGCTTTTCCGCAGGCACGTTGACCATTAACCCGGCTGTCCTGACGATCACCGCGGATGCGAAATCCCGCGCCTACGGGGCAGCGAATCCAGCCTTTACCTACACGCCCGCCGGCTTCGTCAACGGAGATACCGCCTCGGTGTTGTCCGGTGCGCCATCGTTGACCACCACCGCAACAGTCTTGAGTGGAGCGGGAAGCTATCTCATCACCGTGACCCAGGGCACGCTGGGGGCGACCGCTTATACGTTTACCTTCGTCAATGGCAACCTGACCGTCACCCAAGCGGTCACAACTGCCAGCGTTTCTTCCGGTACGAATCCATCCACGGCGGGCAACCCGATCATCTTCACCGCGAGCGTGACTTCTTCGGGGCCGGCTAGCGGAACCGTTACATTTCTGGACGGCACGACCACTCTTGGAGCTGCGACACTCGGTTCCGGCTCGGCAACACTCTCAACCTCGGCGCTGGCCGCCGGATCGCACTCGATCACCGCGGTTTATAGCGGCGATACCAGCTCGGCGGGAAGCACATCGCCGGTGCTGACGCAGGTCGTGCAAGCCAACACATCGACGGCGCTGACGGTCAACACAAATCCGGCGACGCCGGGAGCGAGTGTCATCTTCAGCGCAACCGTTAGCTCCGCCGCCGGGACGCCCGACGGAACCGTCACCTTCATGGATGGCAGCACTACCCTTGGAACCGGCACACTGAACGGCTCCGGGAGCGCAACTTATTCGACTAGCGCGCTCGCCACCGGCTCGCATTCGATCACCGTCGTCTACAGCGGCAGCGGAAGTTATCTCTCCAGCACTTCCGCGGTTCTTACCGAGAGCATTCAGCAGGCCAGCAACCTGACGATTTCGACTAGTGGCAGCCCATCGCAGCCAGGGTCCGCCGTCACCTTCACCGCGACTGTCATTGGCACCACGGTGACGCCGACCGGTTCGGTCACCTTCATGAGCGGTAGCCAGGTGCTGGGCACGGGCACGCTGAATGGTTTGGGCGTGGCTACGTTTACCACCTCGAGCCTGGCGCTTGGTTCATACACAATCAGCGGAGTCTATGCCGGGGACGCCAACACTTTGGGCGCAGTTTCCAGCCCGTTCACGCAGTCCGTGCAGCAGGTCACCACTGACACGCTCGGCAGCAGTGCCGCGGTGAGCATTGTTGCCGCTTCGGTGACCTTCACTGCGACAGTAGCGGGACCGTCCGCGATGCCGACCGGCTCGGTGACCTTCCTGGACGGCGCGACCAGTCTGGGTACCGGGACGCTCGACGGCACCGGCAACGCCACATTCTCCACCACCGGCTTAGCGATGGGCGTGCACTCTATCAGTGCGATCTACGGCGGAGACAGCAACAGCCAAAGCAGCACTTCGCTGTCATCGACCGAAACCGTTCAAGAGACGACGGCGACGACGGTCGTTTCCAATAGCAATCCATCATTGACCGGAACCTCCGTCACCTTTACCGCAACGGTCTCTACATCGGGCACGGGATCGCCCAGCGGCACCGTCACATTCCTCGACGGAACCACTGTGCTGGGCGCCGGTACCCTGGATGGTTCGTTGCAAGCCGTCCTCGTGATCAGCAGTCTGACGAACGGTTCGCATTCCATCAGCGCCGTGTTCAGCGGCGATACGGTAAACCTGGGCAGCGCCTCGTCTGCGTTGACACAGAACGTACAAGCAGTCACCAGCACGCCGCTGACTTCGAGCAGCAATCCCTCTGTAAGCGGACAGAGCATCACTTTGACCGCAACCGTGGTGCCGGCGGGCTCCTTCACTCCCACCGGCACAGTGACCTTTGAAGACGGCGGCTCGACCCTCGCCACAGAAACTCTTACGAGTACCAGCGGAGTTACGAGCGCCAGCGTCAGCACCGCGGCGCTGACGGCCGGAACTCATGCTCTAACCGCGGTGTATGGCGGAGACTCGAATAACGTTGGCAGCACGTCGCCCGTCCTCAGCCAGATCGTTGAGGCCAGCAGCAGCGTGACGCTCGTCTCAAGCGCGAATCCTTCGCTGCTGGGCGCTTCGCTCACTCTAAGCGCATCGGTTCCCACAGGCGCGAACGGCCAGCCGACCGGGACTGTGACATTCATGAATGCCGGAACCGCGCTGGGCGCAGGAACCCTCGACGGCTCCGGAAACGCGACTTTGACTCTCTCTACTTTGCCTTTGGGACAACAATCTCTTACCGCGGTCTATGGCGGAGATACGCTGAATGCCACCAGCACTTCGGCGGTGCTGGCGCAAACCATACAAGAGCCCACCCAAACCTGGCTGCTGGCCAATACGAATCCCGCGCAACCGGGCGCGCAGGCCATCTTTACCGCTATCGTGACTACGACCGGAGGCGGAACTCCCGCAGGCATTGTCACCTTCCTCGATGGCAGCAGCGTCCTCGGAACTGGGACCCTCGCCACCAGCACGGGAGTGACGACCGCAACCTTCGCAACTTCATCACTGACCGTAGGAAGCCATTCGATTACCGCCAGCTATGCGGGCAACGCCGGGAACGCAGCCAGCGTGTCCTCAGCGCTAACCGAGAGCATTGAGCAGACGACGACGGTTGCCATCGCATCGAGCGGCAATCCGGCAGCAGCGGGTAGTTCGGTGACGCTGAGCGCGACGGTCATGCCGGCAGGCTCGGTAACCGCAACTGGCACCGTAACGTTTAGTGAGGGCAGCACCGTGCTGGGTGAGGGTGCGCTCAACGGTTCGGGAATCGGTTCCATCCAGCTCTCGGACTTGTCGCCGGCGCAGCACTCGATCACGGCGAGTTATAGCGGAGATGCGGATAACGCGAGCGCAACCTCTACCGTGTTCGTCCAAACCATCCAGCAGAACACCAGCAGCGTGCTGACTTCGAGCACAAATCCGTCACTATCCGGAAATGCCATTACGTTAACGGCCACGATCACGCCCGCAATCTCCGGCACGCCGACCGGGGTGGTCACCTTCGACGACGGCAGCACCGCGATTGGCACTGGAAGCCTCAACGCTTCCGGCGTAGCTACCCTCGTGACTTCCGCGCTGGCCGTCGGACCGCATTCCATCGCTGCGGTTTATGGCGGTGACGCCATCAACTTGACCAGCACCTCGGACGTGCTGACCCAGGAAGTTCAGGAGAACACCTCCATCGCATTGAGTTCCAGCAACAATCCAGTAGGTACTGGCGCGTTCGTCACCTTCACCGTAACCGCGAGCGGCTTTTCGCAAACCCCTGGCGGCACAGTCACATTCAACGACGGAGCAACCGTTCTCGGCACCGGCACGATGAATGGCAGCGGCATCTCTTCCTTCTCAACCTCGGGATTGGGCGCCGGGTCCCATTCGATTGTGGCCAGCTATGGGGGAGATTCGAACAATCTGCCGGCAAATTCGAACGCGCTGACGCAGATTATTCTCGCCAATACGACGACCGCGCTGAGTTCAGCGCCGAATCCATCGACAGCGGGAGCCAGTGTCACTTTCACGGCCGCGCTGACATCTTCTTTCGCGGGAATGCCGACCGGAGCGGTTACTTTTAACGACGGCGGCACGACGCTCGGCAGCGGGACCTTGAACGCTTCTGGAATCGCAACTTATTCCACGACGACGCTCGCGGCTGGATCCCATTCGATGACAGCGGTCTATGGCGGCGACAGCAGCTACGCCGGCAGCGCATCGACGGCGCTAACTCAGGAAGTACAGTCGACCACCAGCATCGCTCTGATCTCGAGTCTGAATCCGGCGCCTCCGGGCAGCGCCGTCACCTTTACCGCCAGCGTTACCGGCGGCACCATCACAGCTACTGGCACGGTGACGTTTAACGATGGAACTGCTGCGCTCGGTACGGGAGGCCTGGATGGTTCCGGCAATGCCACCTTTGTGACGTCATCTCTGGCCCCCGGATCGCACTCCATCGTGGCGGTCTATGCAGGCGACAGCGACAACCTCGGCGATTCTTCCTCCGCGCTCGCACAGGTTGTGCAATCAAACACCGTAACCACTCTTACCGCGAACCCCAGCCCCGTGAGCGCGACCGCTGCCGTCACCTTCACCGCAACAGTCACGGGAGGGTTCAGCACGGCCACGGGCTCGATCACATTCAAAGACGGAACCACCGTTCTTGGAATGCCGGCTTTGGACAGTTCCGCAACGGCGGCCTTCATCACCTCCAGCCTGTCAGCCGGATCGCACACCATCGTCGCGGTATACGCCGGGGATGCCAACAACGTGGCCAGCACCTCGCTGGCCGTGACGCTGATTGTGCAGGCAACAACGACCGTGGCGCTGGTCTCGGCCTCAAATCCATCCGCGCCGGGAGCGCCCGTTTCGTTTACCGCGACCGTCACCGCGGCGAGTGGCATCCCCACCGGTACTGTAGCCTTCAAAGACGGTGCCAGCACATTAACCACCCCAGCTTTGAATGGATCCGGCATAGCGGCTTTTGCTATCTCCTCGCTGACCGCAGGCTCACACTCCATCACGGCTATATATAGCGGTGATGCCAATTACCTGGGCAATACCTCGAATCTGGTGACGCAAATTGTTCAAGCGAACACGACGGTCACGGTCGTGTCCAGCGCCAATCCCGTGCCTTTCGGCGGCGCCATTACCTTCACCGCGCAAGTCACTTCCCCTCTCGGCATTGCGACCGGCACAGTTACTTTTGAGGATGGCGCGAACCTGCTTGCTACTCAGAACCTCACTGGCCCAGGAGCGGCAACTTTCAGCACGTCGTCGCTTTCCGCAGGTGCACATTCCATAGTTGCCATTTACAACGGCGATGCCAACAATCTAGGCAGCACGTCAACGGCGCTCACGCAGATTGTGCAAGCGGCCACATCGTTGACACTGAGTTCGAACCTGAACCCCTCGAACGCCAGCACCAGTGTCGTCTTCACGGCGGTTCTTAGCGGAGCCACCGGAACACCCACGGGAACGGTCACCTTCTCGGACGGGAGCGCAAGTCTTGGGAGTGCGACACTGAACAGCTCCGGCAGCGCCTCTTTCAGTTCTTCTATTTTAGCCGGAGGTTCGCACACGATCACTGCGCAGTACGGAGGAGACGCGAATAACCAGTCCAGCTCTTCAAACGTAGTCACGCAAGTAGTGAAGCTCAACACCAGCACCGTGGTCTCTGCGAACATTAATCCTGTTTCCGTTGGCACAGCAGTCACCTTCACCGCAACCGTTACCGCGAATACAGGAACACCAACCGGCAGCGTGATCTTTCAGGACAGCGGCGTCACTTTAGCCAGCCAGCCGCTGACTGGCGGCATTGCGACATTCATCTCTTCGACGTTGGCCGTCGGTTCTCATGCCATCGTCGCGTCCTACAGCGGCGACGCCTTCAATGCCTCAAGTTCATCCACGATGTTGAGCGAAATAGTTCAGGCCACTACCAGCGTTGCTCTCAGTTCCAGCCTGAATCCCTCTTCGCCGGGAATTAATGTCACCTTCACCGCGACGGTCACCGGCTCCAGCGGAACGCCCGTGGGCACGGTGAGTTTCCAGAGCGGCGCTGCCGTGCTGGGTTCTGCGACCCTGAACGCTTCCGGAATAGCTACGTATTCGATTGCATCGCTGTCCTTAGGCATGAATTCCGTCACGGCGGTTTATGCGGGCAGCACAAATTTTGCGGGCAGCACTTCCTCCGCACTCCCGCAATCGGTGGAGCAGACGGGCGTAATGACACTCGCTTCGAGCGGCTCGCCTTCGCAACCCGGTTCAGCGGTCACGTTCATCGCGGTGATCACCGGCACATCGCCCACGGCCACGGGTTCGGTTACCTTCAATGATGGAAGCGTTGCGTTAGGAACGGCAACTCTGAATGTCTCCGGCGCAGCTTCGTTTACCACTTCAAGTTTGCCACTCGGAACTCATACCATCACCGCCTCTTACGGCGGTGACGCCGATTCTGCCCCCGAGAACTCCAATCCGTGGATCCAGTCGATCCAGCAGAACACCGTCATCGCGCTGAGTTCGAATAATCCCGTCGCGCTCACGGAAACATCAGTCACATTCACGGCTGCTGTCTCCGGACCTTCCATCACTCCCTCCGGGACGGTGACATTTCTCGATGGCAATACAGCACTGGGAACCGGAACCTTGGACGCAGGCGGTCATGCGACTTATTCCACCAGCAGTTTGACGCTCGGCGCACATTCCATCACCGCAGAATATGCGGGAGATGCAAACAGCCTGACCAGCAGCTCGATGGCACTGGCGCAAACCATTCAGGAACCAACCAGCACTTCGATCACGTCGAACAACAATCCATCGCAGACAGGCACATCTGTAACGTTTTCCACCACGGTGACGACGAGCGGTGCGGGCACTCCCACGGGTTCGATTATCTATCTGGACGGCACGACCGTTCTAGGCAGCGCCACATTGAACAATCAGCAGGCCGCATTTTCGATCACAAGTTTGTCGAATGGCCCTCATTCCATCACCGCAGTCTATGGCGGCGATGCCTCGAACATGGCAAGCACCTCAATCCTGCTTGTGCAGAATGTGCAGGCCAGCACCAGCACGCCACTGGTATCGAGTTTGAATCCGTCGGTCGCAGGCCAGTCCATCACTCTTACCGCAACGGTGCAGCCCGCCGGATCTTATACCCCGACCGGCACTATCACCTTCGACAACGGAGGATCGCCGATTGGCACCGCCGCTCTTTCCACCGCTGCCGGAATCACCTCGGCCAGCATCAGCACTGCGGCACTCGCTCCAGGTACGCAGTCTTTGACTGCCGTCTACAGCGGCGATGCCAACAATTCCCCAAGCACCTCGCTCGTCCTCGAACAGGTGGTTGAAGCCAACACCAGCGTTTCCCTGGTAGGCAGCGGCAGCCCATCCCTGCTGGGAAATTCCGTGGCCTTTACGGCTACCGTTCCAGCGGGAGCCAATGGTCAACCCACCGGCAGCATCACTTTTGACGACGGCAGCGCAGCTCTCGGAACCGGCACGCTCGACGGCTCCGGCGTTACGACCTTCATCACTTCCAATCTCAGTCTCGGAGCGCACTCGATTACCGCCGTCTACGGAGGCGATGCGACAAACGCGCCGAGCACCTCTTCACCGGTTACACAGAACGTTCAGGAACAGACGCAAGTCCAGATGGCCTCGAATGTGAATCCGTCGCAACCGGGAGCAGCCGTTACGTTTACCGCGACCGTGACTGCGACTGGACCTGGCACGCCCACAGGCAGCGTCACATTCAGTGACGGCAGCACATCAATCGGAACCGCAAGCCTGTCGACAGCAAGCGGCGTCACCACGGCAACCTTCAGCACTTCAACCCTGGCTCTCGGTCCGCGCTCGATCACCGCCGCGTATGCCGGAGACGCTCAGAACGCCGCCAGCACATCGCCGGCGATCATCGAAAGCGTCGCGCAAACGACCACGATCTCATTGCAGGCAGCGCCGAATCCGGCGCCGGTTGGCAACGCGGTCACTCTGACTGCTTCTGTGACGCCGTCCGGCCCCACGGTTGCCACCGGCACGATCACCTTCTACGACGGCGCAACGGTGCTCGGCACTGAGACGCTGAGTTCAGGCACCTCCAGCATTACCCTCAGCAGCCTTAGTCCAGGATCCCACACCATCACCGCGTCCTATGGCGGCGACATCGATAACGGCAGCAGCACCTCGACTCCGCTTACCCTCTCGATCCAGCAGACCACCATCACCACTCTGACGGTGGATACGAATCCATCCGTTTCCGGCAGCACCATCGCACTGACCGCGACCGTGGCGGCGAGTGTGACAGGTATCCCAACCGGTTCCGTGTCATTCAATGAAGGTAGCACCGTCCTCGGCATGGCGACCGTGAACGGATCGGGCATCGCCACACTCTCTCTCGCAACCCTCGCCGCAGGCCAGCATTCGATAATCGCCGTCTACTCAGGGGATGCCGCCAACCAGACGAGCACCTCCAACACATTGGTTGAAACCGTGCAGCAAAGCAGTTCCATGCAACTCACGACGAGCGGCACTCCTGCGCCCTCAGGAAGTTTCATTACCTTTACCGCCACGTTGACGCCAGGCTCTGCGGGCGTGCCGACCGGTACCGTCACCTTCAAGGACAGTACCACTCTGCTTGGTACCGCCACATTGAACAATGCGGGCGTCGCAACGTTTGCCACGCAGAGTCTGGGAGTGGGATCGCATTCGATTGTGGCCACCTACAGCGGCGATGCCGATAATCTGCCGGGGTCAGCCACACTCACCCAGATCGTGCAAGCCGCAACCGCGACCACGGTCGTCTCATCCCTCAACCCGGCAACGCCGGCTACAGCAGTTACTTTCACAATCGCGGTGGCGACCAGCGCGGGCACTGCCACGGGCACCGTGATTCTGCAGGATGGTGCGGCCGCATTGACTAGCCTGACTCTGAACAGTTCGGGAATGGCCTCATACTCCAGCAGTACTCTAGCAGTGGGGACGCATGCTATCGCGGCGATTTACAGCGGCGACGCCAATCATATGGCGAGCACTTCCGCTGCGGTCAGCGAAGTCATCAAGTCTGAGTCAACGACAGTAACACTCAGCATTTCCAATCCCAGCCCCGCACTGGGAAGCGCGGTCACCTTGTCCGCGCTGGTCGGCGGACTCGCTCCAACCGGCACAGTGAGTTTTTATGACGGAACCATCGTGCTGGGAACGGCCACGCTGAATGCTTCCGGCGGCGCCAGCTTTACTATTTCCAGCCTCGGTGCAGGCACACACTCGTTCACCGCAGTCTATGGCGGCGACCTCAACAACGCCGGAGCGACCTCTTCCTCCATCATTATTAATATCGGGGCAAGCAGCGCGGTTTCCCTGAATTCCAGTTTTAATCCATCGGTTGCCAACGCCGTGGTCATCTTCACATCGACGGTATCCGGCAATGGCGGAACTCCGACTGGCACCGTCACCTTCTTTGATGGCTCCGCGCCCTTGGGATCGAGCACGCTGGATGCGTCAGGAAACACATCATTTGCCATCAGCCAATTGACGGCGGGTTCCCACATCATCACCGCGACCTACGCGGGAGATTCTGTGTTCTCCGGTTCCACTTCACCCGCCCTGAGCGAAACCGTCTTCGTTCCCAGTGGGCCAAAACCCACCATAACGATAACCGTCGTCCAGGATTCTCCCAATCAGGATTCTCCCAATGCTCGCGCCACGTTGAAAAACTCTCCTCGACCAAACCTCCAAATCGCGGCCAATACACCTGTTACTCTTGCCGCGACGGTCTTCATCAGCAACGTTCCCGTCACTCAGGGTACGGTCACATTCTTTGATGGTACGGTTGCCCTGGCAACCCAGTTGGTCAACAGTGCGGGCGCCGCTTCCACCTTCACCATCCTGGACGCGGGGACTCATTCCCTCTCCGCCACTTACAACGGTTCGAATTCCAGTTCCGTCAGCACCTCCGTTGTAACCTCCGTACTCGTAAATCCAATCATCTCCAACGTTCTCACAGCGTCCGGCAACCCTGGCAACTACACGTTGACCGCAGTGATCACCGGCAACGCGTTCGGTCTGCCAAGCGGTACGGCCACATTTGTGGACGGCACGAACAACACGACTCTAGGTCACGCGACCGTCACGCCAGGCAGCGTGCAGATCTTGCCCATCCGTGCTCCGGGTTCTCCCATCAGCATCAGCGGGAAACCGGTACTCGTCGCGGAGGGAGATTTCGACGGGGACCAGAACGCGGACTTAGCTGTCATCGACTCCTCGGCGGGTACGGTCACGATCCTCATGGACAACGGCACAGGCCTGATGACGGTTGCGACCGGTTCGCCGATCGCATTGGGAGCGAGCCCGGTCCGAATCACGTCTGCCGACTTCAACGGGGATGGAAAAGATGATCTTGCGATCGCGAGCACTGGCGGCAACGTAATTATCCTGCTGAGCGATGGCGGCGGCCAGTTCCATGCCGCAGCCTCTTCACCCATCCGCGCCAACGGCAGCGCTTCCATCGTATCGGGAGACTTCAACGGTGATGGAAGGGCCGACCTGGCTGTTGCAGACGACTCTAGTTCCGGCAGCGTATCCATATTAATAGGCGATGGGACCGGGAACTTTACACTCGCCGGCGGATCCCCCTTTGCCATGAATTCTCCCTCCGCCATAGCCATTGGGGATTTCAACCAGGACGGCCAACTTGATCTCGCCATAACCAACGCAAGCGGTAATCAAGTCAGCGTTGTGCTCGGCAATGGCACGGGCAGCTTCAGCAGTGCAGCTAATTCTCCCTTTGCCACGGGTGCGAACCCAGTAGCGGTAGTGGTGGGTGATTTCAACGGCGACGGCAAGCTTGACCTGGTTACGGCGAATCAGGGTTCAGGTTCCGGAAACCCAGGCGCTGCGAATCTCACCATCCTTCTGGGAGACGGCAGCGGCAATTTCAGCGCCGCTGCCGGATCGCCGTTTGCGCTAAGCGGAATCCCAGTAGCTTTGTCCG
>Ga0209169_10000152_pt1 | contig 40156 bp, 36 predicted proteins | sample HubBroMetageWRM4_FD_188346 | JGI IMG/M metagenome (GOLD analysis project Ga0209169, IMG submission 188346) | Warmed soil microbial communities from the Hubbard Brook experimental Forest, New Hampshire - Hubbard Brook CCASE Soil Metagenome WRM 4... | ecosystem: Environmental > Terrestrial > Soil...
GTTTGCCGCTCTTAGCCGCGGAGTCTGCGGGGTGCGCGAGAAGACTCTGATCCTGAATCTGCCCGGCAGCCCGAGCGGCGCGGTGGAATCCCTGCAAGCGGTGATGGACTTGATTCCGCACGCGCTCGAGTTGCTGGATGGACATACCGAGCACAAGTAATCAGGTAGCGCCGGCATCCTGCCGGCCTCGGCGGGCGAAGACGCTTCGCCTTCTACTGTGAGCATGGAGGATCCTATGGCAAATACTTTTGGCACAGATATTTTGATTCAGGCTAAAGACCCAATGAAAGCCGCCAACTTCTATGTCAAGGAACTCGGCTTTGAGATTACGGATAAAAACCCGAAGATGGTGGCCCTCCACGGGCCGCACATCAATCTGTTTATCGAACCCGGCCCAGCTCTCGGTGGCCCAGTGTTGGAAGTGACTGTGAAAAGCGTTAAGAAAGCAAAAGCGAGACTCAAGAAAAAAGGCTGCCGGGTGGTCAAGGATGAGCCTGATTTTCCGCGATGTTACGTCAAGGATCCGAACGGGCTCATCTATAACCTGATAGAGTAATCGGGTTTCCGGGCATCTAGCTCGGCCGTACCGGCTTGTAGGAGGGGAAATGACAACCTCCAACGTTCTCCGGGTCAGAAGGCGTAGACAACGCTTGCCCGCAGAACCGCGCCTCGGAGCCAAAGAACCGCTGCTGGTTTCTGGCGGCTTGCTGACGTTGCTTCTCATATGGGGTCTGCTTGGTCCAGGGTGGGCCGTTCTAGTAGCAGTAATAGTAGCGCTGTGGGCGGGACTAGCGCTCTGGGCGCGTGGCGGATCGCACACACTCCACCCCACCGAGCGTCATCCCCAAGCGCCTGATTACGAGAGGCGTGCCCTTCGGTTGGGTTTGCTGACGCTGCTGCTCGGGCCTGTCTTGCTGCTTGCTCTCTCCGTGCCGAGAGAGCGATTTAGGGAGAGCGCATCAGCGTCGAATGGCATCGCGTGAACGATTATTAGGAACGTGAAAGCCGATCGTAGGATGGTCCTGGGGTCAAGGTCAAAGGCGACGGACAAGAGTGTCCGCCCCACACGGGCGTCGCAGCGTTATTTGTTAGAAGCAGCGCTACACATCGCGCGCTTCGCCCGGCAAGCTCGGGGCAGGCTCTTCGCTGCGCAAAGAACGCTTGCTCAGGATGACAAATCGAACTGTATCGTTACCAGCGAGCGGCGGGGTTTGGACCGGGAGGACGGCCTGTATCATAATATTTGCATGGCGTTCCCCGTCCGAGTCTGCGCGGTTTGCTCAGAAGAGTTCGAGCTGAGGCCGGACAAGCCCGGCTTCGCCAACCGTTGTCCAGCCTGCAGTGCGCCTGAAAATACCGACGCCGCTACGAAGCGCAGCACAGACGCCGACGAGCGCAAAACTTTGAAGGAAGCGAACGAAGCCCGCAGGCAAGCCATGCGCGACCTTCTCTACCGCAAGGACAGCTAGCGGTTTTCCAGCCGCCAGCGCTACTGCATCTCATAACAGCCGATGTCGATTTTCTTCTCCCGCACCCGGGGATGACCGTCGAGGTCCAGATCGCCGACCATTGCCGATCCCAAATCCTCTCCACCATTTCGCGCCGGAGAGTCCGGCCGCAGATGAAAGTTGTGCGCATCAACATCGACAAATTGCGGATCCGCAAACCGCGAGTTCCGATCATTCCCGCTACCGGCAACATATTCCTCGAAGCTCGAGTAATCTTTCTGATCGAAACTCCATTTCACTGCCTTCGAGCCGGTGGGAAAGTAATAAATGTTGTGATCCATCGTCACCGTCGGAGCGCCACCCTCCATGCGACCAGACTTGCTGGTCATAGCTAACCCGTGATCGCCCACATAGACGATGTTGTTCTTGAAAACATTGTTGCGCATGTAGAACTGCATCAGGAACTCACCCTGCCCGGTTTTCCATGTGTCGTTCTTATAAAGAGTGTTATTCACGATGACCGCATCCTCGGTGATTCCGCGCTTCAGGTCATATCCTCCAATGCTGACTCCGGCGGCATGGCAGGAATAAATCAGATTGTTGCGCGCGGTGATGTGGCTCGTGCTTCCCACGCGGTGCTCGCTGGCCAATTCAATTCCGAAGTCCGTGTCATGCACGATGTTGCGTTCGATCAGAATTCGGGTTCCCCCATCCACATAGATGCCGTCGGAATCAGGGGTCTGGCCGTAAGCCGGATTGCCTCTCGCGGTAATGCTGTAAACCAGGTTTTCATTGACCACGCCATCGCGCGCCCGGTCAACCGCCGGGTCCGGCGCCGTGTGTTCAAATCCGATCACATCGATTCCAATGTTGTTGTTGTCGTGCACCGTGTTCTTCGTAATGCGAAACCCCGCCACATTCCCGTTCACCACCAAAGACTCGCTTGAGCCCGTCTTGAGATGGTGCACATCATTGCCCTCAATCACCAGGTCGCTGATGGGAGTCGCAGCGTCCGTACCATAAACGGCAATCCCAAAGCCGTTCGCTCCGCTGCCCGGCCGCAACCGCCGAGTCGAGTTCTGCTCAATGTGATGCACATCGTTATGCAGGATCTCGATATGCGACCCGCCCCCAAATACGCGGATTCCGGCGGGAGCGCTGCCAAACTCGCTGGTCCGGTAGTTGCGTATCTCCAGGCCTTGCACGCGCACGAAGCTGACGTTGGTCAGCTTTACCATGCTGCTTTCGCCTTCCGGCGGCGTCAGGCACCCGCCGTCCAGAATCGCGTGCTCCCCCGGCTGATTCTTAAACGTGATGAACCCTTGTTCCGCGTTGCCTGAGGTTTTCACGGCCAGCCGCTGGCAGTAGCTCCCCGCCCGCATATAAACCGTGTACCCCGGTTTCGCAATGTCCGCCGCATGTTGAATTGTGCGCAGCGGCTTCTCAATCGTTCCAGGATTCGAATCATCGCCGCTGGTGGAAACGTAGAGACTGAGATCAGAACGAGCGTCAACCGCAGTGCCAGCCCCCGCGAGCACAAGAATCAGGAAACTGTGGACCAGTAGTCGATGGATAGAGCGCAAGTGATTCCTCCCCGATGACACCTTGGTATTGTGCCACTCTCTCTAGAAACTCGCCCGCTCGGCGATATAGGATGCCTGACATAGGTGCCCGACTGGGGTGCGAAATAGGGTGCCCCAAGTCTCAGCGCACTTTGCGAGACGTGGGATTCCACTGACCGTGATCTTTCGCGACTCCGATTTTTTTGCGGGACTTGTCGATTGTTTCCGAGTTCCCCACAGGGGTTTCTGAGGGCGCCTCGAACGCTGTCAGCACCGTGGAAGAGCGGCGCTTCAGGGCCGCGTACAGAAGCGAAATCAGCGCGGGATTTCAGCCCCGGGTGGGCGCCTCTGTTACTTCTGCACCGGCGGGACGTACTCTTTGGGCACCGCGGAACCCTCCCCGAAGAAGAACTGGTCCAACTGCTTGACGATGACTTCCTGATCTTCCCGGCGGGCAGGATTCAGGCGGTATTCGTTCAGCAGCATCTTGCAGTGTTCAGTCCACATTCTCCAGGCTTCCTGCGACACATTGTCGTAGACCTTGCGGCCCAGATCGTTGTCGAAGGGAGGTTCGTCCATCCCGGGCATTTCTCTTTTCAATTTCACGCAGAAAACAGTGTGCGCCATACACTTCCTTCGCTCAGGAAATTTGTCTACTTAAAGATTATTACATGGGATAGGGTGGGGAATTGGCTTCGGCTATCAGGCTTCGGGCTTCGGCAGAAGCTCCTGAAGCTAACAGCCGAAGCCCGACAGCCGATTATTTTTCCGGGGCCTTGTCCTTGTTCTCGATGGAGAGCAGCTCGACTTCAAAAATGAGCGTGGAGGCGGGAGGAATCCCAGGGCGGCCGGCGTCACCATAGGCAAGATCGGACGGAATAAACAGTTGCCACTTCGAACCAACCGGCATGAGCTGAAGCGCCTCCGTCCATCCTTTGATGACTCCCGTTACGCCAAATGTCGCGGGCTGGCCGCGCTTGTAGGAACTGTCGAATTCGTTGCCGTTAATCAGCGTGCCTTGATAGTTGCAGACCACCGAGTCGCTCGCCGCCGGTTTCGGTCCCGTGCCTTCCTTCAGAATCTTGTATTGCAGGCCGCTCGCGAGCGTCACTACGCCATCTTTACCTTTGTTGTCGGCCAGGAAAGCTTCTCCTTCCTTCTTGTTCACCTCCGCAACTTTCTTGCTCGCTTCCTGAGCCTCTTGCATCTTCTCCTGCTGCTTCGCGCGCAGATCGTCCTGCACGGTCTTGAGCGCCGCCGCGGCTTCCTCGTCGGTGAGCAGGCTCTTGCCGCCCGCCAGCCCGTCCTTCAGTCCGCGCGCGACAATGGCCGGGTCAACGGGCACTGATTGCTTCTGGAGATTTTGTCCCATCTTCATCCCCAGGGCATAACTGAACTTGTCTTTTTGCGTTTTAAGAGTCAGAGGAACCGGAGTCTTTGCCGCAGTCGCGGAATGCGGCTTCGCCGCGGGAGTCTGCGCCTTGGCGGAAGAAGCTGGCGCGGCAGAAGCTGGTGGAGTCGTCGCTGCCGGTGTCTGCTGCGCCAGGGTATTCCCCAGCAGCATCCCAGCCGCCAATATGCTAATTGCTGTTGTGAAGGATTTTTGCATACAGCCATTGTCACATTGCCCAGACATCTCCGCAAACGAGATGGTTAGCCAAGAAGATGCGGGCAAAAAAAGTCCAGGGGCTATCCGCAAAAAAGGTTGGTGGGCCCGCCAGGATTCGAACCTGGGACCAATGGATTATGAGTCCACGGCTCTAACCACTGAGCTACGGGCCCGATAGTGACAGAGACTACTTTATCAGTCTGTGGGCGGCTGTGTGGGGAATCTTGCGGGGTTGCGGTGTTGCATCAGGGGGTTGCTGACGGAGTCAACTGCAAATCTTCTTCCAGGCGGTGCCTGGGACTTATGCTCTGCTTTGCGAGTTCGCTGTGATAATTTTTCACGGCTTCCTTCGGTTCTATTTCGCCGTCGGCGATGGCGCGGAGCATACGAATGAATTCCAGGGGGTGTTCGGAATCTTTAATCCTTCGACCGAACAGTGCGACCCTGGCGCCGTGCTTGCGGGCATCGGCTAAGAGCTTGAAGGCGTCGTATGTGGTGCCGCTGCTGCCTCCCAGAATGCCGACGATGACTGAGGGATCGTAGGCCACGAGCTCTTCGAGAGGGCCGGGGCCAAAGTAGGGGATTTTCAGAAACAGCGGCCGTCCGCTGGAAGGAACACCCGCCAAGGCGCGAACGATCTGGTCGTTCACGAAGGCCGGCACTTGTTCGGGAGACAGTCTGGTGTTGGGGGAATTTGGGGCAAAGACCTCGAGAAAATAGTGGAAGCCGGATTTCTCGGCTTCGGCACGGAACTCGCGAAAAGCACGCAAGCTACGCAGATCCGCTTCCAGATCGTTGTTGAAGGTTATGGAATACAGACCGAGGTCGACAACGGGTGCGCCCTGGCGAGGGGCGGTGAGGCTACCAAACTGCGCTTCCTGGATGTAAGCAGTGGCGAAGGGCACTGAAGGTGAATCGCAATAGCACGCGCCGCGCTGAAGCCAAATGTCGGTGGCATCGTTGATGCGTACGGCCGGGGTGACGTGTGAGCCTTCGAAAAGCCGTTCTTTGTGCGCGAGTGTGTCCAAGGTTGATGCCGATGCCAGCAATACATCGACAAAACCCTGGCGAACGACGGCGCGGATCTCTTCGAGAAACGCGGGCACCGAGCGGAAACCGTGGCCGGAACGGGCTTTGCCGAAACTGGGGATGCCCCAAGCCATGTCGGCATCGCGGGCATCGGCAAGAAGGAAAGTGCCGCGAGAGGGATGGGTGCGGATTTCAGCGAGCTTCGCCAGCAGGAAGTCCATACTCATGTGGATTAGTCCTCGATCACAGGGGCGCGGCGAATGTTGGGATCGGTGAAGATGTCGAATTCATCCGTGCTCGGACTGGAGAATTCGGAAACCACGGCGCCATCGGGGCCACCCTGGAACCAGTGCAAAGTATTCGGGGGAATAGTGTGTTGCTCGCCGGGGCGCAATGGAATCTCGTGAAATACGGTGTAGTGGTTCTTGCTCGCCTCGGGAACTTTGGCTTGGATGCGCGGGGCGGGCGGACCCTCCACATAGAGCCAGACCAGACCCTGGCGGCAGCGAAAGGTTTCCTGTTTGCCGGCGCGCCCATTGACCGGCGGATGGCGGTGTTCGGGACAGGTCTGGCCGGGAAAGAGAACCAACTCCTTGGCGCAATAGCGATCGTTGTTCACGTAGGTGACCAACTCGAGGCCTTCAGAGGCCAGGCGATTCAATCCGAGATCGGCCACTTCGAGGTTGGCCGCCTCTTCGTTGGTCAAGGCAATGCCGACGCCGGCCAGCTTCTGCCGGGCTTCTTTTTGGGCTGCAAGCAGTTCACTTCGTTTCATCTTACCTCCTGCCCTCGCGTGTGGTTCCAGATGCCCAGGCGCGGATCATAGGTCCAGTCTTTGCCACTGTCACTGATATTGTCATTGCTCTTGTGCTTGCCTGGGGCCGCGCTCTCGGTCCTTTCCCAACCTGACTCGATGCGCGCCTGTAATTCCGCCATGGATGGCACGCCGCTCGATGCGTCCCAGGTTTCCACGCTGCAGGCGCCGGCAGCGGCGGCTATGGTCAGTGCTTGCTCGGGCCCGCTGCCGGCGACGATAGAGGCGATGAATCCTGCGATCGCGCAGTCGCCGGCTCCGGTCGCATTGACCTCATGGGCCCGGAAGCAGGGCGCCATCAGTTCGCGAGCGCGCCATTCTGGTCCGAATTGCCAGCCTGCGAGATTCGCGCCATCGTCGGTGGTTGCCAGGTACAACCCACTTGTTCCGAGCTTGATTGCGAGTATAGAAAAACCCATGCTAAAAAGCATGCCCGCGAGCGAGCGAACATCGCCGATATCGCCTGCGCCTCTGGGCGGTTGCCTTAGAGCTACCCGCAGTTCTTCAATGCCGGGAGCGAAAACGGTGACGGCTCGAGCACAATTACGCAGTACGGTCTGCCAATCCGTTTGAGCTGCGGCGCCGCTGATCGAACAGAAGTCCAACGAGGTTCGCAGGCTGCGTTGTCTGGCGCGATGAAACAAGTCGGCCAATTCTCGGCCGCCGTCGGCAGAAATGGCCGGCATCGCCGGAGGGTAGCCAAAATGAAGCCAGCAGCTGTCTTTCAAATCTTCGTCGCGAACGTCCGCCGATGTGAAGACGGCATTGGCGCCTGGAGAAATCAGGAACGCACGATCGAAACCTTCCGGAGCGATGACGATGCTGTAACTCGTGACTTGCCCCGGCGCGATTCGGATCGCGGATTGATCGCCGAGGGGTTGGAGCAACTGGATGGCAATTTCGCCCAACCGGTCGTCCCCCACCAGACCGATTAGCCGCGCCGGGCAGCCTAAGCGCCAAAGTGCGGAGCCGACGTTGGCGACTGCGCCGCCACAGGAGAAGTGCAAATCGCCAGCTTCTGCCAAGCCTCCGGGTGGGGGCCAGCCTTCGGCCAGCGCCGGGGTTAGATCAACGCATAGGTAGCCCGCCACCACAAAATGAAGGGGTTCAGACATTGAGGTGCGCCCAGTGCCGGAACTATCTTACACAGGAAGGTTTCGAGCGCAAACCGCGGCAGTTTGACTCGGGACGGCGGTGTGCATGGGGGAGATCCCTCATCCCGCGGGAGAACGCGGGCCTTCGGGATGACGAATAGAGGCTCTGAAGGCGTTCTGTTACTCACGTAATCATTTGCATTCCGCGCAAGTGTGCAAAAATCTCCGGGAGGGAAGGTGCACAATGACCCGACGAAGCTTGCTGGTCGCGCTGATGAGCGCCGGTGGCGTTATAGCGGTGGCTGACGTTGCGCCAAAGCCGCAAGACAAGTTTGCCCGCGCGGATGCGAATGTTAAAGAATTGCTGCTGCTGCTGGACTCCGACAAGAATGGCAGGATATCGAAGCGGGAGTGGATGAACTTCATGGAAGCCGAGTTCAACAAGCTGGATAAAGACGGGAATGGAGAACTCGACCAGAAAGAGTTGATGCAAGCCAGAGTCTCGGTCCGGCAGGGTGCTAGGTAAGTCTCGCTCGGGAGATGGTGTCCTAATTTCCTGGAGCAAAAGCCTTTGACCGCGAAGTGCGCAAAGGATTCGCGAAGGTCGCGAAGAAGAGCAAAATCGAAATTCGGCACTGCTAGTAGACGCTTAATCTCCGGCGTCGGTGCACGAGCATACGCCGGTGGGGTAGCCCAGCCAACGCACGAAGAAGCAGGTCAATTCAAGGTTGAAGCTTAACTCCTCTGAGGAGATACTCGCATCCGTCAGAGGGGTCTCGGTGATGCTGTAGGCGCCCGCGGCGCCTCTCTGAATGTGAGTCAGCCAGCCTTTAATGCCAGCCTCCGGGGCCGTAGTGGCGGCGCCGCTGCCAGCCGCCGGGCTCTCGCTGGCGGGGTCGCAGATGCCGCCGGAGGGAACCGCACTGGAAACCTCCTTGACGATGCCGCGTGTGGGGGCGGTGCCGTCATCCAGCATGTTGCCAAGAAGGCTGGTGCTGACGCTGAGGTCGAGGTATCCATTGGCCGTGATCTGGCAGCTGCAGCATTCCGCCATCTCTCCCTGGGTGTCGAAGACGTAGAGGTTCGCGCAGAGGGGCGCGGCGGAATCGTTGCCGTCGTTACTCAGACGCAAATGGGCACTGGGCGCGCCCGCCGTGCGGGCGTTGGTGAAGTAGCCGATGTCGTAGGTGTAGTCCTGAGCCGCAGCCATGCCGGCTCCGAGCACGAAAACGACAGCCAGCAGAGAAAGAAATGTACGCCTAAGTCTGTTCATTGCACACTTCTCCTGAGTAGCGCCCGTGGCCGGGGGAGGAGGAGTCAGCTCGACGCACGCTTCATCCAGAAGCTAGCCCTTCGTACAATCTTTGCAATTACCCAGGTGGGCTAGTCGGGGACGAGATTTCCTAAGGTACGAAACTTACTTCTGTTGGGTTAGTTCTCGAGGGCGATGCAATGCGAGATAGGCAAAGCCGGGTGTGCAGTTGGTAAGGAAGCGAGCCAAGCGCGCGATCATTGTGTCGCAAAAAGCGCGACGCTTGGCGCGGCTCGCCCAGGATGACAATATTTTCCAGTGCCGGAGAGTTTCAGCGCGGCAAGATCTCGTTCAATGCCCACTCAATTCGGTCCAATTCTTCACGGATGACCCGGATCGATTGCTGGTTTCTCACGGGGTGGGCCAAGGGAGTGATTCCATCGAGAGCGCCGCGGATTTGATGATTGCGGGCGTAAATGAAGTTAAGCTTCGCGCTCCGCTGTTTTCGATTTCTGAAAGTATCGCTGACGAACTTGGTGGCGAGCCAGGCAAAAACCAGTCCGAACATGGCCTCGATCGGAATGCGATCGGTGGCTCCGTCAAATTCCGAAAACAAAAGCCGGTAGACCGCCTCGCCCATGCCGAAGGACGCAAATAATACAGTCGCTCCGAACAAATAAACTTTCAAGCGCTCGATGGGTTGAAAGCGCAAGGAGTCGTCGCTTCCGTCAGGTGCCGGCACAACATTGATCGCCATGATTCCCCCAAAATGATCGGGTTACCGTTTTCAGGTTACAAAGAGCGGTAGCGTACCGAAGTTCCTGAAATGATACTTGAAATTGGAAGCGATGCGAACCTTAGTTTTTGTGACGGCTGAGGGCGAAAGGGAAGCGAGCCGAACGCGCGAGTATTGTGTCGCAAAAGGCGCGACACGTCGCGCGGCTCGCCCGGGTCCTTCGCGAGACAAAGGGCGTCTCGCTCAGGATGACAAGGCTGAACGAGGATTACCAGCGACAATTACCAGGCTCTGTGCCTTTCCATCTGCTCGTAGTCGCGACGCTTGCGATCGAGGGACCTCTGGATGGCCGCCTGGAGTCTGACCTCATCCTCGTCGTGGAGGCGGACGAATTTGAAGGGCTGAAGACTCCATGAGAGGGGACTCAACATTTCCGCCATGCCAACCACCGAGCCTCTGCGGGTCAGGAACATCAACGTGACCTGGGATCCCTGATCCAGCGGTTGAGACAACGAAAGCAGGCCGCCAGCAAGAGAGATGACCTGCAATCTGCCGGGTACGCTGCGGCCATCCTGGCAGCGAAGTACCGCCGGAGTGATTTCTGAGAGATAGGTTCGCAGGGCACGGCGTGAGGCTGGCTGTAGTGGGAAGTGCGCAGAGTCGAGTGTGGGAGCTGCCTGATGCGGGGAACTTGTGTAGGTTTTGTGCACCATGGGTGCCTGTGCCTGGCCTTGGCGCCAGTCGTCCAGGGCGTTGGCGATGCGTTCGACCTCCTCGCGGCATTTCCTCATCTCGAGCACGGTCTCGAGAGATTGGTCGATCTTCTGGTGCACCTCCTGGAGGTGCGCTTGGGGCGGTTGCAGGACGATGGAATCGAGCGCTTCAATCTCGGCCGGTTCGTCCTCTAGCGCTTCGTCCTCTAGCGCTTCGAGCTCTAGCGCTTCGGGCTCGGGCACGGCTTCGGGTTCGGTCGCTAGTTCGGGCTGGGGCGCTAGTTCCGGTTCCGTCGCCAGTTCCTGTTCGGTTCGGACGGCGCGGAATTCGAGTCCAAAGCAAAAGCCGGAGCGATTGCGAACGACGCCGGCAATGCGAATCCTGCCCATGGTCTGGAACTCGACTTCCATGAGGTCGCCGGGCTGTAAATTGACCCCGCCATAGAGTTCCATGCCGGTGCGGCTCAACTCGGAAACTAGTCCGGGCACAACGATGTTTGCGGCGCCGGTGCTGGCGGCGACGACGACTGGCAAGTGGACGTGATAGCGGGGCCAGCGACGAGTGTTGACCGAGTTATAGCGAAGCAGTGTCATGACGCACGATCTAGTTCAGCAAGCCTGTATGCAGCAGGTATGCCGCAACGGCCAGAGCGATCGTGAGCAGGCCAACGGCCCCTGCAAGTTTGAACCGCACAGGCCGCGGCTCGCTGTCCCGCGCCGAGGCAGCGCGCAGTTTCTTAATCCAATCGTCATCGGACTGGTTCTGACCTGAGCGTTCCCAGACGAGGGTTCCGAGGCGGCGCTGATCGTCGGCCGCGAGCGAAACGAAGCGGAACGGCTGCAGAGTGCTGGTGCCGGGGATCGGCATTTCTGCGCCTCCCATTTCCGCGCCACCCATTTCTACGCCGCCCAGCACGGAGCCGGCTCCGGTGAGGAACATTACCTTGACCTGCGATCCCTGGAGGACGGGTTGAGGGAGCGAGAGCAGACCGCCGGTGAGAGAAATAACCTGGAGTTTGGCCTCCGTGCGCTGGCCATTGGGGAACCGAAGAACAGCCGGGATATTGCCTTGGAGATAGGCGCGCGGGGCACGCCATCGTGAAAGAGGCTGGGGGAGGCTGGTCATCAGAGTACCAGTATTCAGCAGGGTGGTTACTAACAGAAGATTACGTAGGTGCCATTCGAGGTCTCGTTACTGGCGGGATTTGTTACTGACCCTGGGGGTGTGGCGGGGTGTTTGGCTGGGGTGGAGCCCTCGGATGGAAATGGCGGTGGTGGGGGACAGCCGAGGCGGCTGTCTCTACAAGGGTTGTGGCGCTGCTTGGGACAGCAGGTTCCTCGCGCGCTTTCAGCGCGCTCGGAATGACAAGGAGCTTTTTCGGCTTTGCTAAGGACAAAGAGCTGGTTTGGGGTGGCTTGCCAAAGGCTTGTGGCCATCTTTATGCTTGATGCTAGTTTGGAGAGGAGTTTTATGAAGAGTTTTTCGGTGGTGTTGCTGACTTTCGTTCTGGCTGGATTATCTGCGGTAGCCGCGGACCAGCCTCAGCCTCCGGTGGCTGGCACTCAGGCGCCTGCTTTCAGCCTGCCTAACCAGGAAGGGGCACAGGTTTCGCTGGATCAGTTCAAGGGTAAGTGGGTTGTACTTTATTTTTATCCCAAGGACTTTACTTCGGGTTGCACGATTGAAGCTCACAATTTCCAGCGCGACATCGATAAATACACGGCGAAGAATACGGTGATCGTTGGGGTCAGCGTGGACGATGTGGATTCTCATAAAGGCTTCTGCGCCAAAGAGGGGTTGAACTTCAAGCTGCTGGCCGATTCGAGCCACGTAGTGGTGAAGGAATACGGCTCGACAATGGAATACAACGGGGCGACTCTTGCCGCCCGCAACACGTTCCTGATCGATCCCGCAGGCGTGATTAGAAAGGTGTACATCAAGGTGAGCCCGCAAGGTCACAGCGAGGAAGTGCTGGCAGATCTGCAACAGCTGCAATCGGCAAAGTGAGGTCCAAGGAACTGCCGGGCCCACATCCTGATTTTCTCTACGGGACCGCGTGGAAGGAAGAGCGGACACCTGCGCTGGTGGAACTGGCGCTGCGCGCGGGTTTTCGGGGCATCGACACCGCGAATCAGCGGCGGCATTACTTCGAAGCTGGAGTTGGTCAGGGATTGGCGGCGGTTTATCGCGCGGGAGTGGTTACGCGAGCTGATCTCTTCCTGCAGACGAAGTTTACCTATCGGCCGGGTCAGGACCACCGGCTGCCTTACGATCCTGCGGCTAGCCTTTCGGTTCAGGTCGCCCAGTCGATGGCGAGCTCACTCGAACATCTGGGCACTGATTACGTCGACAGCTATGTGCTGCATGGGCCCGCCTCGGGCTACGGCTGGAGCGATGCCGATGCCGAGGTCTGGGAGGCGATGAAAAAAGAGCGCGATGCCGGGCGCACGCGGCTGCTGGGGGTGAGCAACGTTTCCCTGGGGCATCTGGAGCAGATGGAGGCGGTTGGGTCAGGGGCTCCGGCGTTCGTGCAGAACCGATGCTACGCCCGCATGGGATGGGATCGTGAAGTGCGATTGTTCTGCCGCGAGCGGAAGATCGTTTATCAAGGATTCTCGCTGCTGACGGCGAATGCTGAGGTGCTTCATGATGCTGGAGTCGCGAGCCTAGCTGCGCGGGTGAAAGCGACTCCCGCGCAGGTTGTGTTCGCTTTTGCTCGCGCGGTTGGGATGCTGCCGCTGACTGGGACTTCCGACGCGGAGCATATGAAGCAGGATCTGGCCAGCTCTGGTCTCGAGCTACCGGCTGAAGCGGTGCGGGCGATTGAGGCGATGGCTGGGTGAAGGCTCAGCGATGCTGCAACCGTTGGAGGACGGCGCGCGCCGAGGGAGAATCAGGAGAGATTTTCAGGGCGATGTTAACTTCGACTGCGGCTTCATCGTAGCGATTCATTTCCGCCAATGCCGCGGCCAGGTTGGTGTGATACTCCGCATCGCCGGGGGAAATAGCAACCGCAGATCCGAATTGCTCGACCGCTGATGGTAGCTGCTGGCGGTCACCGTAGACGCCCCCCAAATTGTTGTGAAGCGAGGCCTGGAAGTCGTCTTTCGCAGTGTGCAGGGCGAGGGCGCGGGTAAAGTACTCCTCGGCTTCGTCGAGATTTCGCTTGTATTCCCAGGCGAGAAGCCCGAGGGCGTTAAGGACATTTTCATCGTGGGGCCGGGCAGCGAATGCGCGGTTCAGCAACGGTTCCGCCTCCTGCCACCTTCCTGATTTCAGAAGGATCAGGCCCTCTTCAGAATCCAATTGGGGATCATTCGGAACGACTTCCCGCGACTGGTGCAGTATCTGGAGAGCGCGAGCGTAATCGCCTCGATCCGCATAAAAAGATGCCAAGGCTTGCTGGCTGCGGGCCAGATCGAGCAAGTCGGGCGGATTCTCGCTCTGAGCCAAAGCAATCGCTTGCAGATAGTGTGCTTCGGTCGATTGCGAGTCCGCTGGATTGTCGCTTTCTGCTTCTGTGGCGGCGACCATAAAATGCACAAAAGGTGCGTCGGGCGATGAAGCCAGAGTCGCGCGGAACAGGGTTGAGTCGTCGTGCCAATCCGGGTTTCGGGCGAACGTCTCCGAGGAAAACCACAGTACTACTGCGGCCAGAAGAAGTGCGGCTAGAGGCTTCTGGAATTTTTCCGGCAGTCGGTTTAGGGCCGACGCCACGATTATGGCTGCGAGGAGACAGAAGCCGACCGATGGGAGGTAGAGATAGCGTTCGGCAAAAACGTTTCTGCCGAGTGCATAAATATTCATAACCGGCAGCAACGTTATGAATACCCACAGGGCCGCAAACGCGGCCAGGGGAGCGCCGCCAAACGCGTAGTAGATGGCGAGGCATGCGAGAATCACGAAGAGAATGCCGGCTATTGCCCGGGGATCCGCAATCGAGCGTACTGGGGAGAACACGTAATAGGCATTCAAATGAAGCGGAGCGATGAGTTTCCACCAGTAGAGCGCCATCAGATGGAAGGCGTTTAAGGCGTCCTGAAATGGTGTAAGCTGCCAGATTCGCTGGTGCATCGAGAGGAAACCGAGTATCCGGAATCGCAAGGCGAGATAGCTGGCCAGCACACACCAGAAGGGGAAGCTAAGTCTTGCAGATGACCGAAGCCCCTGCTGGAAATTATTCGGAGCAAGGCAAAATACGTAGGCCGCGATAATCGCGGGAAAAACCAGGGCTGTTTCCTTCCAGAGGAGCGCTGTGGCGAACGCCAGCAGCGACAGGGACAATAAGAACCACTGCCTGGGAATCCGATGGGCAGCCATGTCCGAACTCTGATCCGAACTCTGACCGCGGACAGAAAGAAACAGGCTGAACGCGATGAGGATGAAGGTTACGCAGCCCAGTTCGGGCAAGGCAGAGATCCAGTCGACCGCCTCAGAGTGGACGGGGTGGACTGCGAACAAGGCGGCGGCGGCAAATGCGACTGCGAGGCGGCGAGTTAACTTAAGATAAACCGAGAACGCCGCGAGAACTGCTGCCAAGGCAAATAAGACGCTGAGAATGTGCAGATATTGAGGTTGAAGTCCGAACCACTCCGCCGTCACGCGATAGGAAACCATTTGTAATGGCCGGTAATAGTTCGAGTGAGCGGACTGATCGCGATGCGCGCGGCTCCAAACGTCCGATGAAAACAGGTGAGTCCACGGGGAACCTGCCTGGAGAGCAGGATTCATCACAATCTGTTGGTTATCGTCCCACGCAAAACCATTGCTCAGGCTGCCGGCGTAGGCGATGAGCACCAGAGCGGATAGAGCGGCGACGGCGAGTGCGATGCGCATCCAGGGACGCAGGCGGCTGGGTTCTGGGGCCGGCGCATTGGCGACTGGCGGCCGTCTGCGTTTATCGCGCACTTTCACTGCTTTGCCCACTCGAACTGCCTGTCACAGATGTGGATTGGACTCCGTCACGCTGACTTACCATAGCCGGGAAGACCCACCCTTTGCAAAAAGCGCAAAGGATGGGCCACCCACAGGGCGTTTCGTTGACTTGACTGATTCGGCAACGTAGGATTCTGCGAGTGATTGGACGAACCATCTCGCATTATCGGATTGTGGAGATGCTCGGCGGGGGCGGGATGGGCGTCGTCTACAAGGCAGAAGACACGCGGCTGCGTCGTTTTGTCGCGCTTAAATTTTTGCCCGAAGAGGTTGCGCGAAACCTTCAGTCCCTCGCCCGGTTTCAGCTCGAAGCCCAAGCCGCATCAGCGCTAAATCATCCTAATATCTGCACGGTTTATGACATTGGAGGGCAGCAGGGTGAAGCGTTCATTGCGATGGAGTTTCTGGACGGGCTTCCGCTGAAGCATCGCATTGCGGGGCGTCCGGTGGAAATGGGAGTGTTGCTGCCGTTGGCAATCGAAATTGCTGACGCCCTGGACGCCGCCCACACGCATGGCATTATTCATCGCGATATTAATCCCTCAAACATTTTTGTTACGAAGCGCGGGAACGCGAAGATTCTGGATTTTGGCCTGGCGAAGCTCACGGTAGACGACGAAGCGCGGGTCAGCGGCGGCACCTTCGGAGGGGTTACACATTCTCCGGAGGATCTGACTCGACCTGGTGCTGCGCTGGGAACCGTTCCTTATATGTCGCCGGAGCAGGCTCTGGGTCGGCCGCTCGACTCGCGTACCGATTTGTTCTCCTTTGGCGTTGTGCTCTATGAGATGGCGACGGGAGCGCTGCCTTTCCAGGGACAAACCTCGGCAGCGTTTTTCGACTCGCTGATTCACAGCGTTCCGGAGTGGCCTGTGCGATTTGACCCGGCGACGCCTCCGGAGCTGGAACGGATGGTGCGGAAAGCTCTGGAGAAAGATCCTGCGCAGCGCTATCAAAGCGCGGCTGAGATGCGAGTTGATTTTCAGCGCCTGCGGCGGGAGTTGGAATCGGGGCAAAGCTCGACGGCAGCGAGGCCGCCGGATTCGAAGGAAAGGATCCGCGCTTTATTTGCGACGGCGGCCGCGACGGTTCAGGCAAAGCCAAGAACGAAGATGGCGCCGTGGGTGGCGGCGGGAGTGGTTGCGGTTGCTGCGGTGGTTGCAGTGCTCTGGCTGATGAGATCGCCGGAGTCTCCGCCGGTGGTGATTTCTTCGTTACGGATTACTGACGACGGCGCGTCGAAGCGCTCTCTCGTTACCGACGGCACTCGGCTGTACTTTTCTGAACAGGTGAACGGCCACTCCGTACTGATGCAGGTTTCGACCTCGGGTGGAGAAACCGCGCCCCTCCCAATCTCACTGGCGAGCGCTGACGTTTATGATTTCTATCCGGGCCGCTCTGAATTGCTGGTGAAAGGAATGGCGGAGGGTTCGGACACAGAATGGCCGGTCTGGGTTCTGCCGTTGCCGGCGGGGTCGCTGCGGCCGGTGGCAAATATTTTGGCGCACGCCGCGGCGTGGACTCCTGATGGGCAACATATTATCTACGCCAGGCAGTCGAGTTTGTACGTGTGCAATGTGGACGGAACGGATTCGCGGGAGCTGATTACCTTGGCGGGAGTTCCATTCGCGCCTCAATTTTCTCCCGATGGCCGCCGCTTGCGATTCACCATCCGGGATACTAACCAACGCACTTCTTCTTTGTGGGAGGTTTCACCGGACGGAAAAGGTCTGCATGCCGTGTTACCGGAGTGGAACAAGCCGGCGCAAGAGTTGGATGGAACCTGGACAGCGCACGGCGAGTATTTTCTTTTTGAAGCGACGCGCGATCACGCGCAGAACATCTGGGCGCTGCGTGAGGGGACGTCGTGGCTTGGTGGAGCGGGGCTGCGCAAGGCTGGTGCTGAGCCGACACAACTCACGGTGGGACCGCTGGTGTTTCGTAATCCGACGCCGAGCCCGGATGGAAAGAAGCTGTTCGTGATCGGTGAGCAGCGTCGCTTTGATTTGATCCGCATGGCGGGCAAGTCGCAGGAGTTCTCCATTTATCTTCCGGGCGTGTCGGCGGGCGAAGCTGATATCCAACCGAATGGAGAATGGATCACGTATGTGGAGCATCCCGACCTTACTTTGTGGCGGAGCAAGCTGGATGGTAGTTCGCGGACGCAGCTTACCTATGCGCCGATGCAAGCCCACATACCGCGCTGGTCGCCGGATGGGAAGCAGATCGTATTTATGGCATCGCGTCCGGGGAAGCCGTGGAAAATATTCGTCGTCGGGAGTGAGGGCGCAGAGAGCGGCACGCCGCGTGAGGTGATTCCGGCAGGTCAGAACCAGGGCGATCGCAATCAGGGTGATCCGTCCTGGACCGCGGGAGGCGATTCTATTGTGTTCGCGGGAATGCCGTGGCTGGAATATGGGGCGGCGACTGGGCCTAACATTCACATCGTCGACTTGAAGACATCGCAGGTTTCGGACGTGCCGGGGTCGGAAAACCTTTTCAGTCCGCGCTGCTCGCCGGACGGACGTTATGTGGCGGCGCTCTCCGCGGACTCGACGAAAATGATGCTCTACGACATGGGAAAGAAGAGATGGGCGGCGCTCGCGGTGTCGCGTTTCGGTTTTGAGAACTGGTCGCGCGACGGCAAATATATTTATGCTGAGGACTATCCGGACAAAGCCGATGATGTGGTGCGCGTGAGTGCGGCCGATGGCAAGGTGGAGCGATTGCTCAGTTTGAAGGAAATTCCGCGGGGGTTCGATCCGTGGGAATTCTGGGTCGGACTGGCGCCCGATGGCTCGCCGCTGCTGATGCGGGACAAGAGCACGCAGGAGATTTACAGTTTGGATGTGCGGTTTCCGTAGATGGGAAGTCCGCAGTATTGAGTTGGATTGCTAGTTGGGGCTGTTCAGTAGTGCGAGCGCCTGGTCGGTGGTGATGAATTTTGCTCCCCGGGCTTGCAGTTCGGCGACGGCGCGCTCTCCGTCTTCAGCTTTCAGGGTTTCGATCGCGTCCTTGACCACCGAGACGCGGTGGCCGCGCTCGAGTAATCCCTTAGCCGCGAAGCGAACGCAGTATTCCGTTACTACGCCAAAGACAACGAATTCGACGTCATCGCCAAGACGCTTCACTAGTTCTGCGGCGTGGCGGCTTTCAAAAATGTCCAGCGTCTGCTTTTCGAGAAGAATTTGCTGATATTGCTTGAGATCGCGCGGCAGGGCTGCCGTGGGTTCGTTCGGTATAGTGACAACTTTCTGCGTGAGCGCCTCGGTCACGTAGGCAGAGCCTGGGGTGCCTTGGATGCAGTGCGGCGGAAAAGTTTTGAATTCGGGATCGTCTTTGGTGTGGAAACATCCGTGTGAGACCAGAAAGACGCGGCCCTGGCGGGCGGCGTCTGTGAGCCGGCGAATATTGGGCAGCAGGCGTTCGGCACCGGGCACGTAGAGTGTGCCGCCGGGCAGCATGAAGTCGGCTTGCGTGTCGACTTCCCAGAAAATTACGTTGCTTGAGACCATTGACGTTCCGCCTGATTGTTGCTGACTAGAGCAAGCTTATTACATTTCTGGCATGCGACGATTCTGCCACTTTGGCAGCGCCTCGCTGTGCCAGTGGGACAGCCGAGGCGGCTATCCCCACATACATTTCTCCGGCAATCCCTCCCCGACAGGAATTGTACAAACTCGTGACAATGTGATGACAAACAAAAGCAGACGCGATCCTACATTCACAAACAGCAGTCAGAGAAATCGGGGTCCAGCCCGCTTTGAATTCTGGTTAGCGACGTACCCCTCACCTCTGACTTTGCACAAAAGGAGATTTTATGCAGCGTCGCAGGATCGCTTACACCGTTTGCCTTGGTTTGGCGTTGATGTTTGTTTCCAACCTAGCACTGGCGCAGTATCAACTGCTAAATCTGAGTTCGAACCAGGTTGGAGGGGGCGCACATACGGATCCCCTGCTGGTGAATGGGTGGGGACTGGTGCATGCGCCGGGTTCACCGTGGTGGGTTAGTGACAATGACTCGGGATGGTCAACCCTTTACAACGGCGCCGGCGTGCCGGTGCCTACACTGAAGGTGCTGGTTCCGACAGGGGGAGGAAATGGACCGGGCTCGCCAACCGGGATTGTGTGGAGCGCGTCGACGAGCGGCGAGTTTCAGGTGGAGGGATGGCCGTCGGTATTTCTGTTTGTCACGCTGGATGGAACGATCAGCGGATGGGCGCCGCAGTCGAACTTCAATGCGGCGATTGTGGCGGTGAACACATCGACCAACAAGACTCCGTCGGTGTTCACCGGCCTTGCGGTCACGAGCAAGCCGTCAGGGAACTTCCTGTACGCTGCCGACCTGGCCAACAATCAGGTGGATGTGTACGACGGAAACTTCAACCTGGTGACTTCGTTCACCGACAGCACGCTGCCCGCAGGCTTTGCGCCTTTCGGCATCCGCGACATCAATGGACTGGTCTATGTGACGTTTGCCAGCGTTACCGGCGGGAACGGCGGTTTCGTCGACGTGTTTAAAGAAGACGGCACGCCGGTGACGCCGGGCGAGCATTTGCTGCAAGGGGCGCCGCTGAATCAGCCCTGGGGAATTGCCGCAGCTCCGGGAAACTTTGGACCTCTCAGCAATACGCTGCTGATCTCGAACAATACGAACCAGGGAACAATCAATGCTTTCGACGCAATTACCGGAAAGTTTGTGGGAACGATCAAGGACATCAACGGCAAGGCCATTCTGATTGACCAGCTTTGGGGAATTGATTTCGGCGATGGCACAAAGGGAGGGAAGAACGGGCAGGCAAATGATCTGTATTTTACGGCTGGTCCGTTCAACAATCTGGCAGGAACATTCGGAACGATTGTGCTGAAGCCGTAGCCGGGCAGCGGTTCGCCGTGAATCAGGAACTGGAATCTTGCATGCGCTGAACGAACTGTCGCAGGCTGGTGTCCAGAGCATTCCTGGTTGCCTCTGGCAGGTCGATGAAGCGGAAGGGCTGGAGCCAGCCCTGGGTGGCCCACATGGGGAACATCATTTCCGCCTTTTCGCGGATGGTGGTCTCCCCAAGGTGGAAGATGACTTCCACATGAAGTTTTTCGTCGAGCGGTTTCTCCAGGTGCATCAGGCCGCCGGTGGTGGAAAGCTGATGCAGCTTGCCTCGAATGTGGCGCCGGTTGGGCAGACGAATGAGCGTCAGGACAGAGCCGCGCAACTTAACTCGAAACGGACGGTCGTGGCCGCCGGGAATTCCGACCGACGATGGACCCGGCGCGACCGATTGTGAAGTCTCGGACATTGTGGCTAGAGTATGGCATTTCGTCGGGAGCGGGACGAGGTTACGAAAGCAGCAGAATTCAGTGGCCAGTGGTTAGTGGTCAGTGGCCGGTGCGTAGCCTCGGGAAGAAATGTGTGTTGGTGGGGTGGGCCTGCTGATCACCGATCGCTGGCCACCGATCACTAGCCACGGGCCACTATTTTCTGCTGGGATGGGCTTCCCCGTCGCCGGAAAACAGGTTGTAGGGCCAGGAACTCTTCCGGTTGGACGGGGCGTTGGTTTCGCCGGCGGCAGCGGGGTTGGGAGTGGAAGGGCAATTCCAATCCGCGGGTGGTTTGGCGATTCCCCAAACATTTCCGGGGTTGTAGAGCGACACTCCGATAAGAAAGTATTTGCCGTCACTGCCCAGCGGCAGGCAATTGGCTACGCGGGCAGAAGCGCTTCCCCCACCCGGCAGATCACTCAGCAACACGGGAGTTCCGATGGGCAAGGCTTGCGGTGCGCGGAATCCGCAGCCCTGCGGACTTACGACCAAGGCCAGGCACTCGGCGGAGAGCTGGTGTTTCCGGTCCATACTGACGACCGTGACGGGAATCTCCACACGAACTCGAGTGCTGCGCCGCGTCGGCTTGGGTGTGAGTATTTCCACTTGCGAGACTCTTTGTTCCGCTGGAAGCTGCACCTTAAGTTTGGCAGAAGAGACGGCGGATGGAGCCTTAATAAGGGATAACGGAGGTGACGGAGGTAACCTTGGGCGGTGCCTGAGGTCAAGCGGTTCGCCGGGAGTAGTGGTGGTGCAGCTTGGCTTACGCATCGGGCCGGTTGAGCGGGAGATCCTTCGCTACGCCTGAAAGCCGGCTCCGCTCAGGATGACAGGGTGCCCTGTTAAGATGGCTCGATATCCGTGAGCAACATCGTTGGACAAATCAGCGAAACCGCATCCGTGAACTCAGGATCTGCAAACCCTGCGGAGGGTTCAGCGCCAATTACTTCGCTTGCGCTGGGGTGGGAGCTTCTGCTGGCTGCCAGTTCAGCTGATCGTGATGAGAGCGACCTCAGCCGCTTACGGCACCTGCTGCAGAAACCAGTCGATTGGGAAGCTGTGCTTGGACTGGCGGATAATCACGGCACATCTTTGCTGCTGCACCAGAACCTTTCACGTTTGAGCGACATGGTTCCTTCGCCTGTGCTGGAAGCGCTGCGCCAGCGTTACCAGAGGAACGTCTACAAGTCACTTTTTCTGGCACATGAACTGATGCGCATTCTCGATTGCCTTGAGGGGCAGGGGATCGAGGCGATTCCGTATAAGGGTGTCGTCCTGTCGGAGGTCTACTACGGCGATATGGCGCTGCGGCAGTCCGGCGACATCGACTTGTTCATCCGCGGGCGCGACCTGGGGCGCATCAAGATCGCGCTGCGGGATCTGGAATACACGACTCGGCTGGTCATCCCTGAAGAGGTGCTGGAAGACTACATGGCTTCAGGATATGAGTGGGTTTTCGATAGTCCAGCCGGGCCGAACCTGCTGGAACTGCAGTGGGCTCTGCAGCCGCGGTTCTATGCGGTCGACTTCGATATGGAGGGACTGTTTGAGCGGGCGGTGAAGGTCAGGGTGGGGGGGCGAGCGGTGAAAACGCCTTCTCCCGAAGATCTTTTGCTGGTGCTTTCCGTGCACGCCGCGAAACATGTCTGGGGACGGATCATCCTGCTGCGCGACATCGCGCAGATGTTGAAGCTGGAGACTTTGAATTGGGATTGGGTGCGGTCGCGAAGTCGAGAACTTGGCATCGAGCGGATTCTGGGCGTCACGCTTCTGTTGGCGAATCGCTTTCTGGAAACTCCGATTCCGCCGCCGATCGAAAGTGTGATTCTTGCGGACCATGCTGCGCGCGGGCTGGCTGAGGAGATCGGGGCGTGCGTGGCTAGTGGAGTCTCGTACGACACGGAGCAGGCGTCCTACTTCCGGCTTATGATGCGGCTTCGCGAGCGGCCGGTGGATCGAGTGCGATTTCTTGCGCGGTTGGCCTTCACTCCTGGGCCTGGGGAGTGGCACGCGGTTCGGTTGCCTGGGCCTTTGTCTTCCTTCTATCGGGTGGTGCGGTTGGGGCGGCTGGCGGGGAGATTCTTGGGATAGGGATTTTTGCCTGGTACCTCGGGCTAAAGCCCGATCGCAATGCAGGACCAGGCCTGAAGGCCTGCTCCACCCTGGGCTTGGCCGCTCTCACACTCTCGACTCGCTGCGGTTGGGCGCTGCCTGCCCTTCGCTGCGCTTGGCTGGACGGCCGAGGGCGGCCGTCCCCACATTGTTCAGCGGCTGGCTAGGCCGCCTGCGGTTTCGCCGCCGTCTAGGGTGTAGACGTGGCCTGTCGCGTAGGCTGCGTCATCCGAGGCTAGAAATGCAAAGAGTGCCGCGATTTCTTCTGGCTTGGCGTGACGGCGCAGGGGAATTTTCTGGTTCACTTCTTCGAGCATTTTGTCGGTGTATTCGGCGCGCTGCATCGGAGTGAGAACGTATCCTGGGGCTACGGCGCATACGCGAATCCTGGGCGCGAGTTCGAGGGCCATGGAGCGGGTCAACTCGATCACTCCGGCCTTGGTGGCGTTGTAGCCGGCGTAGTAGGGATAGCCCATGATGCCGTTGGTAGACGCGGTTTGCAGGATTACTCCGCTGCCGCGCTCGGCCGAGAAACGCTCCCACATGTGGCGCGCGGCGGTCTGCGCCACGTAGAAGACTCCGGTGAGATTTACGGCGATCGTTTTGTCCCACTCCTCGGGAGTGATTTCGAGGAAGCTGTGGCGGATGCTGATGCCGGCATTGTTGATAAGGACATCGACGCCGCCCATGACGCGGACCGCTTCGGCGAAGGCGGCGTCCACCTGCATCAGGTCGGTGACGTCGGCGATGATGGCCTTCGCGATTGCCGGGAGCTGGTAATGAAGGGATTCGCTGGCCTTGGTGTCGCGGTCGAGGATGCAGACTTTTGAACCTTCTTCCAGGAAACGGGCGGCGGTGGCAGCGCCGATTCCGCTGGCGCCTCCGGTGATCAGGACTCGCTTGTCTTTCAGACCTCGCATTGCAGTTACGGGATCCCTCCGACTTCACTCAAGGATAACAGGCGATAGCGGGCGGACCGAAAGTCGTATCACCTCATTCGTTCTCTAGGCGGGAGCGGTGGTGGCGCAGGCAAACAGCAGGTTCCTCGACTCCGCCGTCGCTATCGCTCCGGCTGCGCTCGGAATGACAAAAGTTGTCTAGTTTGAAGCAAACTCTTAGATGGGTTTGCCGCGGAAGAAGTAGACGAGTTCGATGATCAGGATTACGACTACCATCAGCTCCAGGACGAAGGCGCGGCTTTGGTTGAATTCGTCGACCATGAAGCGGTAGAGCTCTTCGGCGGTTTGCAGCTTTTGCTGGACCAGGTCTTTGTAGTCGGGCACGCCGACTTTCAGGGCCGCGAGCTTGTAGAGGCGGGCGGAAAACATGTCGCTGAGGAACTTGATGGCGTTATCGGCGCGCTCGGTGAGCTCGCTTACGTCGAGCAGGACAGTGTGGAGTTTCGAGGCGGCTTTGGCGGTTCGCCAGCGCGACCAGAGGCCGCGGCCTCCGCGGTCGAGGAAGTCGTAGACGCCTTCGAGCTGTTTGGTGAGCAGTTGGTCGTAGTGGCGGAACTCGAGCAGCTGCGAGTTGGCATACTGCAGAAGCTGGATGGCGGTCTCAGCACCGAGGGGGCTGTCGTAGATGAAGGCGGCGTTCCAGCCGATCACGGCCAGATCGTTGGGATAGTAGGAAATGCGCGATTGCAGGATTTCCTGACGTTCGCCATCGGAGAGGGGCTGGCTCTCACCGCGCACTACCTGGGAGATGTAGCCTCCCTGAGCAGCGAGGAGATCGGTGGCGGAGGGTGCGCCGGCAATGTCACGCAGGTGGAAGATGAAGTAGTCCTCCTGCAGCCACTCGGTGGTGTAGGGCTTGACGAGCGCGGGAGCGGCGCGCTCCAGTTTCTGTTTGACGATGCGCGTGGCCAGGCTCTCGAAGTTAGTGTCCCAAACCCAGCGACTGGAAAGTTGGATCAGCTTGTTCCAGTCGCCGGAAAAGGGCACCTCGAAAACCACGCTGACCACGCCGTAGTCGAAATACTTGATGTCCCCCTGGAGGCGCTCACCGCTTTCGAGAATTAGCGGTTCGAGGACTTCTTCGACTGGAGGACGCTGGTAGCGGACGTATCCGGGAGCCAGGTGTCTGAAGCTGGCGTCGGCGGTGCGCGCGCCGAGAATCTCGCGTAGCTGGTCGAGGCGAATCTCTTCGCAAACGTCGAACTGGATCAGGATCAGCACAGAGCCGCAGAGCGGGGCGTCCGGCGGCTTGGCGGCTACCAGAGTGGGCAGGGCCTCGGCGGGAACCTTGCCGACGGCTGGGACGGTGATGGTGGTTTCACGGTCCATGACTTCGGTGCCCGGAACTACGCGGTCCATGACGTCGGGATCCATGACTTCCTAACTTGAGAATTCGGCTCGCCCTGGTGTTATGTCTGGGCTCCGTTGGAGGAGCGGCGAGAGTTCTATTGTCCCAGAAGTCAGACAATCTGGCGAGGGGTGGGGGTTAGCATTCAGCTATAGAGCAATGATAAGTGTTTTATAATCAATGTTTTATGGATAATCCCCCTAATAGTGCTCCGCCAGTTGCCAGGGCCGCTAACCCCAGGCCAGCGCGCTTCATGGACTGGAATACCTCGGCTTCATGCTGGCGGGTGCGTTCGGATTCGGGGTAGGGGTGGGAGCCCAGTACGTCGGCGCTGTTGAGCGCCATTTGCAGGACTTCGGCCAGGTGAAGGGCATGGCGGGGTGTGCCTTGAGCGATCTGTTCGCGGCAACTGAAGCCGTCGGCGATGATTAGCCAGTCGGGCGGCGCCCGGCGCACGGCGGGTAGGAGTTCGAGTTCGCCGATGGCAATGGACAGGTCGTACTTGTCGGGTTCGAAGCCGAATGAGCCAGCCATGCCGCAGCAGCCAAGGGCGGGGCTTTGGAAGTCGACGCCAAGGCGGTGCAGGACTGACTCATCCGCTGTCATCTTCATCAAGGATTTGTGGTGGCAGTGGCCGTGGACGAGCGCCTTGCGATTCAGTTGGGGCAAGGGGAAATCCCTGGCGTAGGTTTCCAGGAATTCGCTGAGCAGGAAAGTCTGGCGGGATAAGGCCTGGGCTCGTGCGTCGTGCGGAAACAGATTCAGGAGTTCGTCGCGGAACACGGCTACACAGCTGGGTTCCAGGCCGACGATGGGGATTCCGGCTTCGATTTCGGGGGAGAGTTCATCGAGGATCTGGAGCAGGAGCGCTTGGGCTCGGTCTAGCATGCCGTGGTCGTAGAGCGGGCGGCCGCAGCAGAGGTTGGCTTTTGGGACGATGACTCGGAAGCCGGCGGCTTCGAGAACTTCGACGGCGGCTTTTGAGGTGCTGGCGTGGAAATGGTTGTTGAATGTGTCGGGCCAGAGGAGGACGAAAGGCGCAGCCCCTAAAGGGGTGGCCAGCTGCGAAGAGGCCGCGGTATCGCTAAAGCGATACCCTGATACGGACCTTCCTTCTCGAGTTCGGCGGAACCAGGTTTTGAAAGTTTCCGGGGCGAAGGCTGGGATGGCTCGCTGTTTGGGGATTCCGGCGACCAGCTTCGAGAGATCGCGCAGGAATGGAAGTTGCGTGGTCAGGTTGGCCAGGCCGGGGGCGTGCGAGGCGAGGCGCGCCCATAGATCGATATTGCCGAAGGCGTAGGCGCTGCGCGGACGCAGGCGGCCTTCGTAGTAATGGGAAAGGAACTCGGCTTTGTAGGTGGCGACGTCTACGCCGACCGGACATTCGGTTTTGCATCCCTTGCAGGCCAGGCAGAGATCGAGCGAGTGTTTGACCTCTTCGCTGCGCCAGCCGTCGCGTATGATTCCATCCTTTTGACCGTGGCCCTGCGTCATTTCCCAGAGCAGGTGAGCGCGGCCGCGGGTGGAGTGTTCTTCTTCCCGCGTGGCGCGGTAGCTGGGGCACATTACGCCGCCTTCGTCGTGGCGGCACTTGCCCACGCCCACGCAGCGCAGAGTGGCCTGGGCGAGGCTGCCGTGGTCGGCGAGAAACTTGAAATTCGTTTTCGGTTCCCAGGGAGAATAGGCAGCGCCGAGGCGGAGGTTTTCGTCGAGCTTGTAAGGTTCGATCAGTTTGCCGGGATTCATCTTCCATTCCGGATCCCATGCCGATTTAAATTCGCGGAAGGCCTGAACCAGTTCGGCGCCGAACATTTTTGGCAGCAACTCGCCTCGGGCTTGACCGTCACCGTGCTCGCCGGAGATCGAACCTCCGTAGGTGACTACCAAGTCGGCGGCCTCTTCCATAAACTTGCGGAATTTGGCGATGCCGTCTTTTGATTGCAGGTCGAAATTGATGCGGGTGTGGACGCAGCCGTGGCCGAAGTGACCGTAGAGCGATCCTCGGTAGCCGTAGGCGGCCATCATTTTGCGCAGATCGCGGAGATAGCCGCCGAGTTTTTCCGGGGCGACCGCAGCGTCTTCCCAACCTTCCCAGGTCATGGGTTCGCCAGCCACGTGCGAAGTCACGCCCAGAGCGGATTCCCGCACTTCCCATACGCGTTTAACTTGTTGCTTGCCAGTATGGAGGAGCATGTTGGGCGGATTGGAACTGCGCCCGAGAGTCTGCATCAAGCCACGGGCCTGGGATTCGGCTTCGCCCGCGGTTTCGGCTCCGAATTCAACCATCAACCATCCGCCGCCTTCGGGCAGTAGAGCGAGGCCTTCGGAGTTGATTCCTTTCATTCGCGTGTAGTTGACGAGAAGATCGTCGAAGCCTTCGAGGCCGATGGGCTTGTGCGCCATGACTTCCGGGACGTGGTCGGCGCACTGATAAATGTCGGGATAGGCGACGACCAGCAGCACGCGTTCGGGAGGACTCTCGACCAGGCGGCAGGTCGCTTCGAGAACCGTAACGCAGGTGCCTTCGGAACCGACGAGGGCGCGGGCCACGTGGAATCCGTTCTCGGGTAGAAGGAAGTTGAGGTTGTAGCCGGAGACGCGGCGAGGAATGTTGGGAAAGCGTTGGCGGACCAGATCACCGTAGGTGGCGGCGATTTGCTTCAGCGCCGTGCGGATCTGGGCGGCTCGGGCGGGGTTGCTGCGGCCCGATACTTCCGGGCCGGACAGCGGAGGGCGGCTGTCCCCACATGGCTCGATTAGATCCTGGCCGACTTTCAGGCGGAGGCCGTCGTAGGTGAGGATTTCCAGGGCCTCGATGTTGTCGTCGGTTTTGCCGGCCATCACAGAATGCACTCCGCAGGAGTTGTTGCCGATCATGCCGCCCAGGGTGCAGTGGCCGTGAGTAGCGGGATCAGGGCCGAAGGTGAGGTGGTGTTTTTCGGCGGCGGCTCGGAGATGGTCGAGCACGACTCCGGGCTGTACGCGCGCGATGTGGCGGGCGGGATCAATTTCGAGGATCTTCGACATGTACTTCGAAAAATCGAGGATGACGGCGACATTGCAGCATTGTCCGGCGAGGGACGTGCCGCCGCCGCGGCAGAGAAGTGGCGCGCCGAACTGACGGCAGAGCGCGACGGTGGCCTCAACGTCGTCGGTATCGCGCGGGAGCACGACTCCGATGGGGACATGGCGGTAGTTGGAACCGTCAGTCGCGTAGAGAGCACGGCTCCCGCGGTCGAAGCGGACTTCACCTCGCACTTGTGCGCCCAGAGCTTCTGCCAGCGCCGGGGCGTCAACCTGCGCGGAATTCGATTTGGCGGCCTGGGCGAGTTCTACTAACGGGTCTGGCATGGGACAGGATTTTTTCTAATTCGAGGACGAGCTTGCCGCGCCAGACTTACTTACGTTCACGATCACAATCCGGGTCTTACCATTTTCTGTTTTGACCTTAATGGTGATCACGTTCTTCGGATCGTTGGAGATAATCTTGCACTGAGTCGAGTCCGCACAATGTTGAAGGCACATCGTATCGGTACTCGTAAACGTCGCGTTGGGGAATCTGGGTTTGTAGAAGCTACAAACCTGGTCGACCGAATCGGAAGTCTCTAAGGTTAGCGCCACGGTATGAATTCCTCCAAAGGTCGCGGAAGCGGCGCCGTGCTCTGTGATTTGCGCTGCGGGATAGAGATCCACTCCCAGATTGCGCGCGACCTCCTGCGGATCTCTCGTGGTCTGGACGGTGCCGAACGGTGTTTCCATCTTCACATTGTCGCCGTCGTGGAGAACGTGGGCGCGATGGGCCATCCTCACGGCAAAGAAGGCGAGCGCCGTGACGCCAAGGATTCCCCCGAGTACGACTACCCCGACGATGATCAGAACGGTTTTGAGAGCACCATCGCGCGAGGCGGGCGGGATGGATGGAGCCGTGGAAGCTAAGGGAGGCGGCGCAACTACTGTGGGGGATGACGCAACGGGTGGTGCTGAACCGACGATCGCGGCGCCGCACTTGTTACAGAGGGTGGCTCCGGGAGCGGTGCTTGCACCACAGGAATTGCAGAACGCCATAGGTCACCTCATGCCGATTGGGGTTGCAGGCGGTCGGCGTGAGTATACCGCAGATCGGATCGGAGGCTGAGGGGGCGATTGGCACGCTCAGTCCCTCAGGGGCTAAAGCCCGATCCGGGCGGTAGACTTCAACGCAGGCCTAAAGGCCTGCTCCACCCGCTTTGCCGCGCTAGCTCCATGACCGCGTGGCGAAGTCGGTCATGGTGAGTCCCAGCAACAGGAGCAGGAAGAACAACGCTGCGATCACGACCAACTTGGTCAGCTTTTCACTGGCGTGATAGACGTGCATGAAGAAGAGAGCCACCAGAGTGGCTTTGACGGTCGCGATGCCAAGAGCGACTGCGGCGTTATAGGGAGCCAGGTCGAGAGTCGCGGCGTAAACGGTGAGACCGGTGCCGATCAGCAGCGCGATCCAAACGGCGACGTAGCCTTTCAAGGGCGATTTTGCTGATGACGAGTTTTCAGATGAATACGCAGACATGCAAGCCTCACGGATGCCGGTCGATCAGGTAAAGCAACGGGAACAGATAAATCCAGATGATGTCGACGAAGTGCCAGTAGAGGCCGCCGATCTCGACTGGAGTGTGCCACTCGGGGGTGAAGCGTCCCTTCCAGGCCATGGTTAAGAGCCAGAGAAAAATGCCCAGGCCGATGATCATATGCAGCGCGTGCAGGCCCGTCATAACGAAATAGAGGGAGAAGAACAGCTGCGCGTGGCGCGGGTCGGCGTACTGGCCGGGGTGTCCGGGAATCGGCTCATGATTAAAGCTGAAGGACGGGCCGGGGACGTGATGCTCCTCAAATTTTTCTGCGTACTCGACGCCTTTGATGCCGAGGAAGGCGAGACCGAGCAGCATGGTGATGATGAGGCTGATAACCAGCAGGGTGCGGCGCGCAGTCTGTGCCGCCCAGACGGCGAGGACTACCGTCAAGCTGCTGCAGATCAGCACTGCGGTGTTGGTTGCACCGAGGCCCATGTTGATGGTCTTGCTGGCGGCGGCGAAGTCTCCAAAGTACAAACGGCGATAGATTAAATAGGCGCAGAACAGGCCGCCGAAGAACATGACTTCGGTGGCGAGGAAGACCCACATGCCCAGGCTGGCGGCGTCGCGCTGCTGCTGCGGCTCGGCAAAGTGATGCAGCAGCGCCGGATCAAAGGCTTCGGTATGCGCGTCTTGATGAGCGCCGGCAGCTGTGGAACTATCGGGCAACGGGGACCTCCTCCTTGCGGGGTGCGTCGTCGTGGGGCGCGTCCAGTTCGTCGTAGTTGTAGGCTTCCCAGGTCACGACCGGCTCTTCATCGAAATTGAAAGTCGGCGGCGGAGACGGTGTCTTCCATTCGAGTCCCGCGGCATTCCACGGATTGTCGGGCGCGGGCTTGCCGTAGCGCATCGACCACAGGAAATAAATCATGGGCAAAAGGTATCCCATGCCGAGGACTGTAGCGCCAGCCGTCGATAACACATTCAGGATCTGGAATTCCGGCATGTGGCTGTAATCGTAATAGCGGCGCGGCATGCCCATGTAGCCGAGCAGAAATTGGGGGAAGAAAGTCAGGTTGAAGCCGATGAAAACGATCAGCGCGGCCAGGCGCGCCCAGCCCTCGGGATACAACTTGCCGGAAATCTTCGGCCACCAGAAATGCATTCCTCCCAGATAGCCCATGACCGCGCCTCCGACCATGATGTAGTGGAAGTGGGCCACGACGAAGTAGGTGTCGGTGACGTGCACATCGATGCCAAGTGCCGCGAGGAATAGTCCAGTGAGGCCGCCGATCGTGAACAGTCCGAGGAAGCCGAACGCGTAGAGCATGGGCGCGTCGTAGTGGATGGAGCCTTTGTAGAGCGTGGCCGTCCAGTTGAAAACTTTGATGGCTGATGGAATGGCGACCGCGTAACTCAACAGAGAAAACACCAGCGCGGCGTAGACCGACATTCCGGCCACAAACATGTGGTGCGCCCAGACCAGGAAGCCGAAGACGGCGATCGCGATCGATGAGAACGCGACGAAGCTGTAGCCGAAGATGCGCTTGCGCGAGAAGCAGGCAATGATTTCGGTGACGACACCCATCGCCGGCAGAATCATGATGTAGACGGCGGGATGCGAGTAGAACCAGAACAGATGCTGGAACAGGAGCGGATCGCCGCCGAGTTTGGGATCGAAGATGCCGAGGTGCAGGATGCGTTCGCACGCCACCATCACGATGGTGACGGCAAGAACGGGCGTGCCCAGCAACTGAATGATGCTGGTGGCGTAGTGCGCCCAGATAAACAGGGGCAGGCGCGACCATGTCATGCCGGGCGCGCGCATGCGATGAATGGTGACTACAAAGTTCAGTCCGGTGAGGATGGAAGAGAATCCGGCGACGAAGATTGCCAGTGCGGCTTCAATAAAATTTGAGTTGGTGAAGTTGGTGGCGAACGGAGCGTAGAAGGTCCATCCGGTGTCGACGCCGCCGGTCAGGATGCAGTGCAGCATCATGACGCCGCCGATGATGTAAAGATACCAGCTCAGCAGATTGACGCGAGGGAAGGCGAGATCCTTGGCGCCGATCATCAGCGGCACGAGAAAATTTCCCAGCACGGCAGGAATCGACGGGATCAGGAAGAAGAAAACCATGACCATGCCGTGCATGGTGAAGAGCTTGTTGTAAGTGTCGGCCTGGACGAGATCGCCCGCCGGGGTGAGCAATTCGAGGCGGATGAGCAGCGCGAAGAAGCCTCCGATGAAGAAAAAGAACGTGATGGAGAGGAGATAGAGGAGCGCGATGCGTTTGTGATCCGTGGTGAGCAGCCAGGACCACACCCCGTAATGCTTGTTCAGATAATTCTCGCGTTCTGGTTGGGGCGTCGGAGTTGGCATCTTATTGCACCTGACTTCCATTTGTTTCAGCGCTGGGAACGACCGTGCTGGCGGCGGTCTTGCCTGCCTCAGTCTTAGCCGCTGAGATCGACTTGATGTAGGCGACCAGTGCGTTTACCTGTTCTTCGCTTACCAGTCCTTGAAACGTGGGCATGATGGGCTGGAATCCCTTGACCCGCTTCGAACCCGGATCGAGGATGCATTCGCGAACGTAATTTTCGTCGGCAGTGATGGTGCGGCCATCTTCGAGTTGCACTGGTTTGCCAAAAACTCCCTGCAGGTTGGGGCCGCGGCCCTGCGTGTCGGTGCGATGGCAGGTGGAGCATCCTAGCTCGGCGAAAATTTTCTCGCCCGTGGCCGAGAGCGGTCCGGTCGAGCCGCCATTCATCCAGGCTTCGTATTGTGCCGGCGCCATGACCACGATGTCGCCGACCATGCCAGAGTGCTGGGTGCCACAATATTCGGCGCAGAATAGGTGATACGTGCCGGGCTTGGTGGCGCGGAACCATTCGACGGTGTAGCGGCCAGGCAGCACGTCCTGCTTGATGCGAAAGGCCGGTATGTAGAAGCTGTGAATCACGTCCTGCGAAGTCATGATCAGTTTCACGTCGCGTCCAACAGGGACGTGTAGTTCGTTGATCTCGCGCTGGCCTTCGGCGTGTTCGAGCTTCCACATCCATTGTTTTGCCACGACATAAACTTCGGTGGAGTCGTCCGGTGGAGTGCGCTCTTTGAAATACACCACCGCGCCCCATGCGAAGATGACCATGAAGACGAGAAATGGAATCACGCTCCAGGTAATTTCGAGCGGAGTGGAACCTTCGATTTGCTCAGCGGGAACGCCGGGGCGGTGACGGAAGCGGGCGGAGAAGTAGGCCAGGCAGATGAAGATCAGCAGGCTCATCATCCCGCAGACGATGAGCAGAAAGATGTAGAGAGCGTCCACGTGGCCCGCTGTCGTGGAGGCCTGCTGCGGCCATAATGGAAAATTATTGAGCATACCGTGTCTTCGTCTTCGCCACCGTCCTTCTGGTTACGGAAAGATCCAGCCTCCACAGGATAAAAAACATTGTGCCCAGGATAAGAATCGTGGCGCCCGCGGCCAGCCGCAAAATGTTGGCCACCATGGCGCCATACTTTCCGGTCTCGGGGTCGTAGTGGTAGCAAAAGAGCAACACCGCATCCACGGTGTTGCCGATCTTGCCTTGAGAAGCTTCGACCAGTCCCATGCGCAGATCTTTTGGCGGAAAATCGACGCCGTAAAAGTAACGCGAGATGCGGCCTTGCGGCGTCAGCACCATGATCGCCGTAGCGTGCGCGTACTGATTGGTCTTAGCGTCGTATTGGTATTGGAAACCTACAGCTTTGGTGAGGGCGTTAATCGACTCCGGCTGACCGGTGAGGAAATGCCAGCCGGCAGCGGCATTGGCGCGGCCGTAGCGGGCGACGTAGTCTTTCTTCTTGGCTGCGGCCATCGCGGGAGTCTCGCGGGGATCGAAGCTCACTGTGACGACGTCGAATTCATTGCCCACATCGAACTTTATCAGGCGCATGGCGCCGGCAAGCCCGGCCAGGGCCTCGCCGCACAGCATGGTGCAGTTGTAATAAACCAGGTTGAGGATCAGCGGCTTGTGGCCAAAATAGTCTCCCAGCTTTACCGACTTCCCAGTTTCGTCGTGGAAGGTGAGATCGGCTGGCACCTGCGCGTCCAGGTGTTGCTCGATGCCGACGTTCTCAAGCCGCGGAGGCCGTGTGTTCGCCGGGGGAGACATTACGCCGTTGTTCATCTGACCCCAAGCGGAAGACACCAGAAGCGTCAGCACAAACAGGACTCGCGCGGCGGAAATCGAATTGGTCTTTTTGTGGCTCACTGCTTTTGATAGCTCACTTCTTTTTACCCTTGCTGGCGGTCCCGGTCTTGTCCGATTCCATCCCTGCAGAAGCAGTTTCGCCGGCTGCGACTTGCGGACGCACCGGGAGCCCGCGCTGGACAATTAAATCCATAGCTCGATCGATGGGGATGTGGACCGTGCCGGCTTTTTCATCGATCCAGCCGTAGCTGTACAGGTTTTGTTCTTCCTGTAAAAGGATTCCGTTCAGTTGACCTCGCTCGTCTTCCTCCAGCCTCGGATCGGGGAAGACGCCCTGCGGATAACCCGGAGCGATGTGGCGCGTGTCCGCGGGAACGTTGGTGATCAGCGGGTTCACCGCGGGCTGCAAAGCTTTTTCGCGATGGTCGAGAAACGTGTAGACGCCTTTAATCGCAACGAGGCAGATGGCCGTTCCGACCAACAGGCTCAGCAGAAAATAAAGAATGCCCGAGACCTGCAGATCCTGGTGCTCAAAGCCGCCGTGCCCGTTCTCGTGTTTGGTCTGATCGCTCATTTCTTGTTGGTCATCTCGTTATGCATGGGTTTCATGCGCCGGCTGCAGAACCTCGTGGGCATCGGTGTCATAGGCCGGCAGAAGCGGCAACGAACCCAGGTTGCGGAAAAAATACCAAAGCCAGAATCCGCCGATGGCGATGGGCACGACTACTTCGGCCAGAGTCAAATTGATGGTCTTGGAAAAATTCGGTTCGATGATCCAGAAAAGATCGAGGTAGCGCATCAGCATGAGCCAGATTGCGAGCCAAACCAGACGCCGCACGTTGCGCTTGAATGGGCGGGAAAGCAGCATCGCAAAAGGCACCGCGAAGCCGAAGATCGCGAGAAACTGCCCAATCGATCCCCAGCCGCCATTGATGCGCCGCAGGTAAAAAGTGATTTCCGATGGCAGGTTGCCCGCCCAGATGATGAGCCACTGCGAGAAGTCGAAGTAAGCCCAAACCATGAGGAAAGCGAGCATCCACTTGCCGTGGTCGTGAACGAAGTCGGGCTTCAGCATCTCTGACATGGGCTTGTAGTTGAACAGGATGCGCTCGACCACCACCGCAAAGCACATGGCAGAGAGCACTTCGCCGATAAGAATGATCAGGCCGAAGATGGTCGAGATCCAGCTGGGATCGAGTGACATGATCCAGTCGATGGCGGCGAAGGAGATCGTAAATCCGTACAGAATCAGGCCGGGACCGCTGACTGCCTTGAAACGTCCGCTATTGTCGGGTGCGCCGGGCTTGTCGGTTTCCTTGGACCACATCGAGAGCAGGAAAGAGAGAACATTCCACACGGCGAAATAGAAGACGGCTCGAATGATGAAGCCGTTGACCGTGAGATAGGTCTGCGTGATCTGTTCGAGGTGCTCGCGGAGATGCTTGTCTTCGATGTTGCTGAGCGGCTGCGCCCAGATGTAGAGCCGGTGTATTCCAAAGAAGATAGGAATGAAGAGCACGAAGAGGAGCGGCAGCGTGCGCATGGCCGCGCCCAGGATGCGGCGAATTACTGTACCCCAGCCCCCGCCGGTCAGGTGGCGGATCATGAGAATCGCCATGGAGCCAAGAGCGACGCCCAGCCAGCACATGAAGCCAAGCAGGTAAGCGCGAAAGAACTCATCGGGCTGCTTCAGGGCAAGCACGACCGCGATCAGTGCGAAGACAACGCCGACCACGAGCGAGCGCTGCGATATTTTCTTTACGACTGCGGGCGCCGTCAGATCGAGATGGGGAGTGGTCGCGGCGCTCATTTCTTTTCCTCAGATTGCGAACTCGTCTCGGAATCAATCACCGGAAGCGTCGCGCCGGAGCCCGGCTGACCGTGAAAATGCGGCGGCTCGGAGGGAACGGTCTGTCCCTTGGGCACGTCCGCCATGGTCGCGTCTTGACTCAACTGCAGGGCACGAATGTAGGCCACGATGTTCCAGCGGTCGCGCGGCGGAATCTGCGAGGCATAATCGGGCATAGTGCCGAAGCCGTTGGTGATCACATCGTAGAAGTATCCGACAGGAGCTTTTTGCAGCCGCGGGATGTGATACGACGGCGGCTTGCGCGCGAAACCGCGCGACGGGATGAAGCCGTTGCCATCCCCGAGTTCGGAGTGACAGGGAGCGCAATAAATGTTGTAACGCTCGCGTCCGCGCTCGAGAACGTCCTTGCTCACGGGAAATGGCATGTAGTCGCCGGGATTGTTGCCGAGCTTGCCGGTATAAAAATAAGCATCTTCGTGCAGTTCCCCACGCGCGACTGTGCCTTCGACCGGCGGCCGCTCGGAGCGCTGGTCGGCAAAGAAGTCGCTGCGGGAAAGCGGATTCTCTCGCGGCTGCACGTGCATATCGATGCGGCAGGCCGAGATCAGGGCGATCGCCGCCAGCAGGAACGCCGTCGTCAGAAAATCCCACGCTACACGCTTACGTGGAATCCCACTCTTGCGCAGAAAACGCGCAAGAATGGGCCACCCATCTTCCGACAAACGCGAAATTTGCTGGAGATGCGGCATCCTAGCTGGGCACCTCCGAAATCGATCGCGGCTGGAGGCCTTGCAGGAAACCGCGCGTCCCGGCCGGATCGTACTTGGGATCGGAAGAAAACACGATCAGGAAGAAGCGGTCTTTCGATGCTGACGAGAAGCGCGGAACGTTGAACACGGGGTGATAAGGCATGGGCAGGCCATTCAGCGCGAGCATGCCAAACACGGCGGAGATTCCGGCAAAAAGAATCGTCATCTCAAACGTGATCACGATGAACGCCGGCCACGAATGATACGGTTTGCCGCCGATGTTCAGGGGATAGTCGACAGCGGACATCCAATACTGCATCAGGTATCCGGTGAGGCCGCCGACGAGACCGCCGATCAGCACAACCAGCGGAACTTCGTCGTGGTGAAAGCCAATCTCTTCGGCCAGGCCTTCGATGGGAAACGGGCTGTACGCATCGATTTTCTGGTAGCCCGCCTGGTGCGTACGCCTGGCGGCATCCACCAGCGCTTGAGCCGAATCGAACTCCGCCATAATGCCGTAAACCGGATCGCGCTTCATTCTTTCACCTCCGCTTCCGGCAGCAGGGTACGCATTTCAAAGATCGAAATCGCCGGCAACAGACGCAGGAACAGGAACATGGCGGCCAGGAACATGCCGATGGTTCCGATGTAGGTCATCCAGTCCCAGCGCGTGGGATAGTACATGCCCCATGACGAGGTCAGGAAGTCGCGATGCAAGCTGACGACGACGATGATGAAACGCTCCAGCCACATGCCCACCAGGATCACGCCGGAAAGCAGAAACAGAGCTACCGGACTGGTCCGCATTTTCTTGATCCAGAGCAATTGCGGAATGAAAATGTTGCAGATGAGCAGCGACCAGTACGGCACCGCATAAGGCCCATGCAGGCGGTTCCATATGGTGAAGGCGTCGTAGCGGTCGCCGCTGTACCAGCCCATGAAAGCCTCGATGCCATAACCGTAAGCGACGATCAATCCGGTCGCGAGCATCACCTTGGCCGCATTCTGCAAATGGAGTTCAGTGATGAAGTCTTCCAGGTTGTAGATTTTGCGGATCGGAATCGCCAGCATCAGCACCATGGCGAAACCGGAATAGATGGCGCCAGCCACGAAGTATGGTGGAAAGATGGTCGTGTGCCAGCCGGGAACAATGCCGACCGCGAAGTCGAAACTCACGACGGTGTGGACCGAGAGCACAAGCGGTGTCGCTAATCCGGCGAGCAGCAAGTAGGCGGTTTCGTAGCGATGCCAGTGTCGCGCCGATCCGCGCCAGCCCATCGAGAGCGTTCCGTAGACGATCCGGGCCACCGGATGCGTGGCGCGGTCGCGCAGCGTGGCCATGTCGGGAATCAGGCCGATGAACCAGAAGAGCGCCGAGATGGTGGCGTAAGTGGAGACGGCGAAGACGTCCCATATGAGCGGGCTGCGGAATTGCGGCCACACGCCCATGGTGCTGGGATAAGGGAAGAGCCAGTAAGCCAGCCACGGACGGCCAACGTGGATGCCGGGAAAGATTCCGGCGCAGGCCACGGCAAACAGAGTCATCGCCTCGGCGAACCGGTTGATCGAGTTGCGCCACGACTGTCGCAGCAGCAAAAGAATCGCCGAGATCAGCGTGCCGGCGTGGCCAATGCCGATCCACCACACGAAGTTAACGATGGCGAATCCCCAGCCGATGGGGATGGTCACGCCCCAGATTCCCACACCTTTCAGGAAAAGGTAGCCGATGGCATAAAGCATCATCATCGTCAGCAGAAAGGCGATGCCAAAGCCCACGAACCAGCCGTTCGAGGCAGGACGCGTGAGCACAATCGAGCTGATCTTTTCCGTAACCGTACCGAAGGTGTAGCCCGGCTCGATTACCGGAGTCTCGGTCGCGTTCGGCGTTACTTGGTATTGCTCGTCCATGAATTCCGTCAGGGGGCTAAAGCCCAGTTCCTAAATCGCTTCTAACGGCACGGCTAAAGCCATGCCCTGATACGAATCTTCTCCTCGAACTCCACGACGTGTCTCGAACTCCACAACGTTTCTCAAACTCCGGAGCCGTGTCTCCTCGAACGCCGGAACCTGGAACTCCGGAACATGGTTCAACGCTTGCCATCGAAATGATTCGTATCAGGGTATGCCTTCGGGCATACCGCAGCCGCATCCTTGAATCGCGCCTTCAGGCACTGCGCCGCTGTCACGACTTCATCTCCGGATTCGGATTGCTCACTTCTGCCAAATAGGTCGTTCGCGGGCGAGTGTTCAATTCGCCCAGCAGACTGTAATTCCGCGCCTGCGCCTTCAGCTTTGAAACCTTACTGTTCGGGTCATTAATGTTGCCGAAAATGATCGCGCCCGCCGGGCACGACTGCTGGCACGCGGTTTTCAATTCGTCTTCGTGCTGGCTGTCGTTGATCTTGCGGTCTTCGCGTTCAGCGTCGATGCGGCGCTCGTTGATGCGCTGCACGCAGTAAGTGCACTTCTCCATCACGCCACGGCTGCGCACGCTGACGTCAGGATTGCGCATCATCTTGTACTGCGGCGTCTCCCAATCCTGAAACAGCAGAAAGTTGAACCGCCGCACCTTATAGGGACAGTTGTTCGAACAATACCTCGTGCCCACGCAGCGGTTGTAGACCATGTCGTTCAGGCCTTCGGGCGTGTGGTTGGTCGCGCCCACCGGACAAACCACTTCGCAAGGCGCATTCTCACACTGCTGACACGGCACGGGCTGAAAGAACGCTTTGGGATTGTCGCGATCGCCCTGGTAGTAGGAGTCGACGCGAATCCAATGCATGTGACGGCCGAGCAACGTCTGCTCCTTGCCGACGACGGCGATGTTGTTCTCCGACTGGCAGGCCAGCATGCAGTTGTTGCAGCCCACGCAGGAGTTCAAATCGATCGCCATACCCCACGCGTAGTCTTCCTCTTTGTATGGATAAGGCTTGTAAAGCGTGAGTCCGGGCGCGGGCTCTTCTTCTTGCGCGAAGGTGGGTGCTTTGCGGTATTCCTCAAGAGTGGTTTCGCGCACCAGGGGACGATGGCCGCCATCGGGCGTGTCCATGCTTTGGTAGCCTTGGGTCGAGGCCAGCTTGTAAGTTTCTCCGGTCTTGCGGATTTGCAGGCCGGTGGCGATCCACGGCGCGGCGCTCGTGCGCAGAGCGTAGGCGTCGAAACCTTGCGCTGTTCCGACCCGGCCGGCGCGGCGGCGGCCGTAGCCTAAGAATATTGTGGCTGAATTATCGGGATGTCCCGCCTGAATCCAGACTGCTCCCGTAACTTTCTTTCCGTTCAGCTCAAGCTCGACCACATCTTTGGTTGCGATCTGCAGTCGCTCCGCCATCTTGGGGCCGATGAGCACGGCGTTGTCCCAGGTAAGCTTGGTCATCGGTTTGGGCAATTCCTGCAGCCAGCCGTTGTTGGAGAATTGGCCGTCGTAGATGGTCGGGTCGCGGCGGATGTTGAGCTCGATCGCGTTGGGATCGTTGCCGGAAGCCTTCCATCCCCAGTCCTTGTACGCGACAGTTCTTGGCGCAAATGTACTGCTCTCGATCCATCCATCGTGCAGCGATTTGCGCCAGAACTGCTCGAAGTCGGCGCCCGGGTGCTGCTTCTGCCAGTAGGTACGAACCAGATCGTAGCCCGTGGCGTCCGCTTGCCCGGAAAGCAGAGCGACGAATTCCAGCGCGGTCTTGCCGCCGTAAAGTGGAGCGATCAGGGGCTGAATAACGCTGACCGTGCCGTCGTTGGCGCGAGCATCGCCCCAGGCTTCGAGTTCATGTGCTTGATTGACGTGCCACTGACACAGTTCAGCGGTCTCGTTCTGATAAAGGCCGAGGTGCACGCGCAATGGAATCTTGCCATTCTTCAAGACGTCCGCGAAGTCGAGATCGGCGGGTGTATCGTAGGCCGGATTGCCGCCGAGGATTACGAGCAAATCGACTTT
>Ga0209169_10000153_pt1 | contig 40045 bp, 36 predicted proteins | sample HubBroMetageWRM4_FD_188346 | JGI IMG/M metagenome (GOLD analysis project Ga0209169, IMG submission 188346) | Warmed soil microbial communities from the Hubbard Brook experimental Forest, New Hampshire - Hubbard Brook CCASE Soil Metagenome WRM 4... | ecosystem: Environmental > Terrestrial > Soil...
TTGAAGTCGGGAGCTCTTTGAGCGCAGCACAGCCAAACTATGCACACACAACTCTGTTTGGACGCTTAACCGCGAGTGATCTTCCCGTTTGGCTGGCTCACCGCTACGACTTTGCTAGAGAGATTTCCGGGACGAAAATGCATTCCGGCTCGCTTAGCTCCCTCCTATCTTCGGTAGTAGGAGACTCGCCGGTCTCTGAGGAATAAAATCGTTTGACAATGCGACGAGGCTTTCTTTACCATCCGGCCCTAATCGGTACGACTGAGTAATGGTTGACTGAAGGGAAGCGATGACAACCGATCAACACCGTTCGTCGGCGGCGTTTCTGTTTCCGTTGTTGCAGTTTTTGATGGTGGCGGCGACCGTCTACGTATTCTTTTCCAACAAGTTCGCGCCTCCTGCCGCAATCACAGCGGCGGGAGCGGCCATCGATCACCAGTACGATATGACACTCGCGGTTACGGCCGTGGCGTTTGTCCTTTCGCAACTCGGGCTGGCGTATGTCGTCCTCAAGTATCGGGATCATGGTCAGAAGGTGGAATTCTCCCGCGGCAACAATACTCTGGAGCTGTTGTGGACCACTCTTACGGCGGTCCTCTTCCTGGGGTTGGCGGTCCTCGGACACAGTGCCTGGGCCAGTGCGCGAATGTTCGAGCCCAGCCTGGACGCAGTCCGCGTCGAGGTGACGGAAAACCAATTTGTGTTTAACTTCCGTTACCCCGGCCCTGACGGAAAGTTTGGTCGTCTTGACCCCAAAAAGATTGATGCCTCGCTGGGGAATCCGATTGGACTTGATTCAACCGATCCGGCTGGTACCGACGACATCGTCGTTCCGACGCTGACCGTCCCGGTGAATCAAGAAGTCGAACTCCTGATGCGAAGTCAGGATGTGATTCACAGTTTCTTCGTGCGTGAACTGCGCCTGCAGCAGGACGCGGTACCGGGACTGATCGTCCCAGTGCGCTTTAAGGCTGAAAAGATCGGCCATTACGAGGTCGTTTGCACACAACTGTGCGGCCTGGGCCACTCCCAAATGCACACGTATTTGGATGTGGTCTCCCAGGAAAATTTTGCCGCCTTTTTGAAGAATGGCGGGCAGTGATTCTAGTCCAGGGGGATTGAGAATGTCGGCACACGGCCACACTGTGCATGTCCCGGAAGCGCCAACCGGGTTCATCAGGAAGTACGTCTTCAGCACGGACCACAAAGTCATCGGCATTCAGTATTTCTTTTTGGCGCTGACCTCTGTCGTAGTGGGCATGCTTTTGTCGGTTTTAATGCGGTTCCACTTGCTGTGGCCAGGGGCGAAGGTGCCATTTTTGCAAGGCGGCGTCATGACACAGGCCCAGTATCTTTCCCTTGTGACGATGCACGGCACAATGATGGTATTTTTCGTGCTGACGACGGCGCCGCAAGCCGGATTTGGAAATTACTTTCTGCCGATCCAGATCGGAGCGCCAGACATGGCGTTTCCCCACCTCAACATGCTCTCCTTCTGGGTCACTTTTCTTGCTTTCTTGAGCTTGATTGCTGCTTTCTTCGTTCCCGATGGCGCTCCGATCAGCGGCTGGACCGCATACACTCCCCTGAGCGGGATTGGACAGGCTTCGGGTCCCGGTGAAGGTTGGGGCCAGACCATGTGGATTGTGAGCATCTCGCTTTTCTGCCTGGCATCGCTACTGGGAGCGCTGAATTTCATCGCAACCTTGATCGACATGCGGGCGCCCGGCATGAGCCTTATGAGGATGCCGCTCACCTGCTGGGGCTGGTTCGTCACTGCCGTTCTGACTCTGTTGGCGTTCGGCGTTCTTCTTGCTGGGGGCATCTTGTTGTTTCTGGATCGCACGGCCGGAACCAGCTTCTTCCTGCCTGCCGGACTGGTGTTTACTGACCAACTCCAGCCACACTCAGGAGGTTCGCCGCTCCTGTGGCAACACCTTTTCTGGTTCTTCGGTCATCCTGAGGTATACATTGCGATTCTCCCCGGAATGGGAGTCGCCTCTCACGTGCTCTCCACGTTCTGCCGCAAACCGATCTTCGGCTATAAAGCCATGGTAATCGCCATGAACGCCATTGGCTTTCTCGGCTTCGTGGTGTGGGGCCATCACATGTTCGTCAGCGGGATGAGTCCCTACTCGGCTTTCGCGTTCTCCGTTATGACGATGGCGATCGGGGTTCCCTCTGCCATTAAGACGTTTAACTGGCTGGGCACGCTTTGGGGAAGCAAAATTCATTTTGATGTTCCCATGTTGTTTGCGCTGGGCTTTGTCTCACTCTTCGTTTCGGGTGGGCTTTCGGGTCTCTTTCTGGCGCAGCCCGCGGTGGATAACCTATTGCACGCGACGTACTACGTAGTTGCTCACTTTCATCTGGTAATGGGTGTCGCCTCCATTTTCGGAATGTTCGCGGCTACTTATTTTTGGTTTCCAAAAATGTTTGGCCGGATGATGAACCCGACGTTGGGGAAAATCCACTTCTGGTTCACTTTCGTCGGTGCTTATTGCATCTTCATGCCCATGCATTTCCTGGGGCTCTCCGGCGGAATCCGGCGCTATGCGGACTACACCGCAATTTCCTATCTGCAACCCCTGCGTCCGCTGACCATGTTCATGACCTACGCCGCGTTTGTTACGGTGACGGCGCAGCTGATCTTTCTGTTTAATTTATTCTGGAGCCTTAAGAAAGGCGAGGTAGCGGGAAAGAATCCCTGGAACGCGACCACTCTGGAATGGATTACCACGTCGCCTCCACCGCATGACAATTTCGGCGGCCAATTTCCCTCCGTCTACCGGGGACCATATGAATTCAACGTTCCGGGAGCTCGAGAGGACTTCATTCCTCAGAATCTTGAGCCCTCGCAGGTCGCGATGGGGGCGCAATCCTAGTGCCCGAAGCAGTCTCTGATATCGAAGAACCCGCGGTTGCACTGCTTGATGGCGGTGGCGGGCGACCTCCAGACCCAGGGTTTGGAGATGACGGAGGAGCGGGATCGTGGCGTCCCGCGGGCACGCCGCAAAGCACATACACGACAGGGATGCTTGTCGCTCTCGGGGGAATCTCCATGTTCTTCATGGCCCTGGTGAGCGCCTCCGTGGTTCATCGAGGGATGCCGGGCAGCGATTGGGTACCGTTACATCCGCCTTCCATCTTATGGGTGACTTCCGCGCTGGCAGTTGCAAGCAGCTTGACCTTGGTACGCGCCAGACGGATGTTCAAGGCAGGAGCAGAGAGCGGTTTTTCGCGGTGGTGGATGGCGACTGCGGTCCTTGGCGTTTGTTTCCTTAGTGGCCAGCTTCTGGCTTGGCGTCAGCTAGTGTCAGCGGGCGTCTATCTGGCTTCGAATCCCAGTGTCGGCTTTTTCTACGTTTTCACCGCAGCGCATGGCCTTCACCTGCTGGGCGGGGTCATTGCCCTGTTGTGGATCGGATGGCGGCAGTCGCACGGATGGCGAAAGTCGCCAGGCATTTCGCCCGGCACGGCCACTGCAGTTGCGGCACTGTACTGGCATTTTGTTACAGGTCTGTGGCTATTTCTATTTTCTTTTTTCTTGATCGGAGGCTAGACGTGTCGGGAGCTGAATCGGAAGGAATTCTGGAAACACCATGGTCGGGCGGCGCATCTCCGTATTCGGTGAGCTCGATAAAATTTGGGATGTGGTTGTTCATCATGTCCGATACGCTGACTTTTTCGGCATTGTTGATCAGCTACGCCTACGTCCGGATGTCCACACCAGACTGGCCGCGGCCGTTTGAGATTTGGCCGGCCATCGCGAAATCCTCCCTGATGACTCTGGTTCTGCTTTCCAGCAGTCTGACCATGGTTCTGGGAGTCGCTGCGGCGCGTCGCGGGGATGTGAAGAAAACAGTTCGCTTCCTTATTGCGACCATCCTTTGCGGTATCGCCTTCGTCGTAATCCATGCCACGGAGTGGGTTACGCTGATCGGTGAAGGCGCGACCCCCTGGACAAATCCCTGGAATCCGAGCGTTCCGCTATTCGGAGGGGCTTTCTTCGGGCTCACCGGGCTTCACATGCTTCACGTCACCATCGGTGTGGGCTATCTTGCAGTGATCTGCTGGGGCTTCAGCAAGGGAAAGTGGACGGCGGAGCATGTCGAGGTAAGCGGCCTGTACTGGCATTTTGTTGACTTGGTCTGGATGTTCATTTTCCCGATGCTGTATCTGTTGAGCGTAAATCCCAAGTGATTTCAGGAGACCGTAATGCACGCGAACTCTGATCATTCCGAAGGCAGCACAAAGCTATTTTTCATGGTCTGGGGATGGCTTTTGCTGCTGACGGCGCTCGAAATTTTCCTGGCCTACGAGCGGGTAGAAGTTCATTTGATGATTACGATTCTGGTAGGACTATCGCTGATCAAATCAGCGCTGATCATGGCGTATTTCATGCATCTTAAGTTTGAGCGGCTGGGGCTGGTTTTGACTATCATTCCTGCCACGGTCTTTTGCATTTGCATGATGCTGCTCGTCTTCTTCCCGGACAGTCTCCGGCTTACACACCTCCCGCAGTATTGAGATGAAAGTGAACGCTGTCATGTCGGTTGCGAAATATGTGGTGGCATCAATGGCTGGTATTCTTGCCGCTCTCCCTGATGCCACGGCCCAAAGTTGCGCCATGTGTTACCAGAACGCCGCAGCCTCGGGAGCGCAGGGACGGTCTGCACTTCAACACGGAATCCTCATTCTCTTCATCCCGGCAATCGGCATTTTTGGGGGGATTCTTCTCCTGTTATACAGCCGGCGCAATATTTCCAGCGGACGCGCCGGTCTGCCGCAAGGCTCGAGTCAAACGACCCTCCGGCAGTGGATAGCTTCTAGCCGCAAAATAATGTTGCGCCCTTGATCAACTTGCCCCGTCGCAGTTCGAAGTCAGGGAGAGAACGTGAAACGGGGTTCAGAGTATTTCGCCGTGCCGACGCACGATCGCGATGTAGTGCTTCCCAACGCGAGCTACCCGGGATCTTTCGAAGGACTACTGCGATCGCTCGAAGGAACGGCGGAATTTGAGACGTTTCGTCCGTTCGTGATGGAGCCGGACAACGGCGTCAACGAAGACGAAACTCGTTCTTCAACTGCGCACCGAAGCGGCGCGCTTGCTGCCGTGCGACAGCGTCTGTCTTGCCTTCGCTGAGGACGGATTCTGCCAGGTCTTTGAGAAGTCTCACGGTCATCAATCAGCTTTCATTCCCTCTGGCGGCAGGAATTTACGATTCCCGACGGAACGACTATGGTTTCGTTTGTTCCGCCAAGCCACTGAAGCTTTCATGAGGTTTGTTTCTGAGTTGAGAATTCGGATGATGGACCCGCTATGAACTGTAAAGCACGCGTGAGCATTCTCGGCTTAGTTCTTCTGGCCATAAGTTTCCTGATAAGTTGCGGTAGTTCGAGTTCGACAACTCCTCCCCAAACTATCGCGGCCACCGGGCCCGGAACGACGCAAGCCACGGAGTCCGGCACGCCGTTCGCATCTCCGTTACAGGCGACGGTTACAGCAGCGAAGCGGGCGTACCTCCCGCGACGGTAACGTTCACGGTTCAACCGGTGGATGGCGCGAGCGCGACGTACGCGAATGGCGCCGCCACGGAAACGGATGCGACGAGCTCGAGCGGCGTAGTATTCTCGTCGACACTCACGGCGAATATTACGGCTGGCTCTTATACAGTGGTAGCCACGACTCCGGCGACGACGACGGCCACCTACAACTTAACCAACAACTGAGAAACGCTCAGTAATTTCTCAAAGGGAGGAGCCGGAGCGATTCGGCTGTTCCCTTCCCTATTTTCTCTCGCGGGCCGGATCAAGGAATGCTGTGCGCGCATTCATGTACTACGAAGCTGGACGGGTTACAATCAATGGTGATGCCGCATTCGCCTGAATTCAGTGCAGTTGCCACCCACGAGCGCACTCCCGAGAATGAAAATCTGAGAGCAGGACAGATGCCACAATCTCTCTCGAAAGTAATCAAAAGCCGGCCTTGCGTCCTCTTTGCACTTGTCTTCTTCCTCGGCTCTATCGGCGCCGCGCAAACTCTCACCGGCACGGTAAAAAATTCCTCGACCGGCAAACCTGCGGCTGGAGATGAGGTTGTCCTGCTGAAGCTGGGCCAGGGCATGGAGGAAGCTGGCCGTACCAAGACTAACGCCAGGGGTGAATTCAGTTTCAAATTGGAAGACGCGCAAACTCCACATCTCGTGCGCGCCATTCATCAGGACGTTACCTATCACCGCATGGCGCCTCCAGGAACGACGTCGGTGGAAGTCGAAGTCTATGATGTCGGCAAGAAAATCGACGGAATCACGGTGGTCGCTGATGTCATGCGCATCCAGGGGACCGGTGGCCGGCTTGAAGTGACCCGTGAATTTGGGATACAGAACGCGTCGAAGCCTCCGCGCACTCAGATGAATGAGCACAATCTTGAGTTCTACATTCCTGATGGAGCCCATCTCGTCGACGATTCCGCCACGGCTACCACTGAGAACGGTAATCCTCTGAAGTCTGCTCCGGTGCCCGAAGGCGAGAAGAATCGTTACTCATTTATTTTTCCTTTGCGTCCCGGTCTGACTCGATTTGAGCTGACCTACCAGCTTCCTTACAGCGGTAGTGCGAACCTTGACCCCAAGTCGCTCTATCCGTTGGAGCACTTTGTGGTTATGTTGCCCAAGGCAATGCAGTTCGCAGCCGCCACTCCGGCAGGCTACAAGCTGACCAGCTTTCCGAGCGAACCGGACGCCAGCGTCCAAGTCGCGTCCAACACTATGCCCGGTCAGGATCTCGCTTTCAAACTTTCGGGTGAAGGCGCGCTCGGGACCGGTCAGGAGGGCGCTCAAGGCGCCGGCGGAGGTGACGAGAGTTCGGCCCCAGTAGCGAGCGATGCCCAATCGAGCAATCGTCCCGGCGGAGGATTGGGAGCGCCGATTGATGCTCCCGATCCGCTGCGAAAATACCGCTGGTGGATTTTAGGAAGCTTCGCCGCAGTACTGGTGGTTGGCGCTGTTTACGTAGCCTCGCGTCAGCAGTCCGCCGCGCGCGCGCTCCGGCGCCAAATACCCGGCACGGCCGTGTCTGGTGCAATGCTGGAAGAAGACGGCTACACGATCGCCGAAGTGGTTGCCAAGGACACATCTCGGACCCCGACTCGCCGCAAGTCCCTGCTGATGGAAGGACTCAAGGAAGAACTCTTTCAGCTTGAAGTCGAACGCAGACAGAGCGAACTTTCGCAGGAAGATTATGACAAAGCCAGAGCTGCTCTGGATCAAGCTCTAGAGCTTGCTTTGAAGCGCGAAGCGAAGAGGCCTTAGCAGGGCGAGCCTTGAGTAAGAGTCGCATTCGCGCGAACATCCCCTCTGCGGCCACCCGAGGCGGCGTTTTGTGACCACAGAATGACTGAAATGTTAACGATTCATTAATTTTTCTGGAGCCGACCATCAGGACTAGTCCAAATGCAAAACTGAGAGGTCTGCAAACCTTCCGTATCTGTTAGAGATCCTGTAGTCACGGCAGCATGGAGGTATGAAGCTTTGGAGAGCCTCCCTCTTGCTGATAGTTTTCGCGTCCCGGTGCGTGGCATCCAGCGTTGCCATCACCACATCCAGCCTGCCTAATGGCACAGTCGAAACCGCCTATTCTGCGGTCATCCACGCTAGCGGTGGTTGCACGCCTTACAAGTGGGCGATCTCTTCCGGAGCGCTACCACACGATGTCACCGCAAAGGTGTCAAGCACAACGACGTCGCTGGACCTCGCCGGAACGCCAGCCACAGCAGGTACCTACTCCTTCGTCGTAAAGGTAACCGGCTGCGGCGGGTATGTTTCTGACACTTCGTACAAGATCGTCATTCAGGCCACGGCCAATCATGTCGTGGACCTGAACTGGAAGGCTTCGACGTCAGCCGACATCGTCGGCTACAACGTCTATCGCGCTCCAGACGCAACCACTTGGACGAAGATCAACGCGAGCCTGATTGGTTCGACGGTCTACAGCGATTCCAGCGTCGCCAACGACTCCACATACTACTATGCGACGACAGCGGTCAATGTCGACGGCAGTCAGAGCGGCAAGTCAGCCGCAGTCAAGGTGGTTGTTCCCTAGTAAGTTCGAATTGCGCTTATTGCTGGCCGGGTCAGGAACCAGGATGGCGCGCGGCCCATTCAGCCTCGAAGCTCTCGCGACTGTAAAAAGATTTTTGTGTTCCGATGCCGGTAGTCGAGAGTGCAGCGTAAAGGTTGGCTCGACTGGCTGCGTCAAACGCAGAAAGACCTTCGCTGAGAAATACGGCGAAGCTTCCGATAAAGGCGTCACCAGCGCCCGTACTATCCACTGCGTCTACAGCAAATGCTGGAATGTGGCGAACCCCATCCCGGCTAGCCAGCAACGACCCCGATGCCCCGAGGGTGATTAAGACGTTACGAATCCCATAGTTGAGCAGTTTATTCGCACATTTCTCGGCATCGTCGACATCGCGCACCGGCGCGCCTGCGATCGTTTCCGTCTCCGCCTCATTGGGCACCAGAAAATCGAGATTGGAGAATGCCTGCAGGTCGACGGGCTGACCAGGGGCGGGATTCACGATGCAACGGATGTTGTTCCGCGTAGCAAAATCTACGGTGTGGTAAACGGTTTCGAGTGGAATCTCGAACTGCAATAGAATGCAGTCCGCCTTCTTGAGCGGTTCTGCTGCAGCCTCGACGTCTGCCGGCCGCAGTTTATCGTTTGCCCCTTTAACAACCAGAATACGATTCTGGCCGGTCTCGTCAACAAAAATGGGCGCTACTCCTGTCGACACTCCTGCCACCTGACGTACGTGGCTGGTATCAATACCCTGCAGACGAAAATTCTCGATGGTGGCGGGACCAAACAGGTCATTGCCGACCCGAGCTACCATCACGATGTGTGCTCCACAAAGCCGCGCCGCGACCGCTTGATTGGCGCCTTTGCCGCCAAATCCCAGATCGAATTTGTCGGCGAGAATCGTCTCACCGGGCTTGGGAAAAACGTGCGTAAACGTAACGAGATCAATGTTGGCACTGCCAACTACGGCTATCGTCGGAGGAGTCATAAGGGCCAAATACTTTGCTTCCTACCGATGGCCATCGGATGGCAGCATCTTTGGATCACGCGAGTTCGGAGTGGGGGCAGACATTAGCCGGGTAAACATTTGTTGAAATTTTGGCCAATCAACATCCATTTGTGCGTGCACTTTCTGCAACGAAATCATCGGTTTGTCACGATCGGTCCAGACAAGAGTGTCCCCATAGCTAACTCCCTTGTCCACGCTTACGTCCATGTACACATACCGTTCTCGTGTGATCAGCGTAGGATCCAGCCATGCAGCGGCGGCCAATTCATCCCAAAGATAATCGCCCGCCCTGCGGGTGTAGCGAGAGATGTACTGCGCCGCAGGTTCTTTGGACTTCCCGATTTCAGCCAACATCTCCTTAGTCAGATGAGTCTCGATAGAAACGTCTACTGTTGTGACTGTGATCTTGGGCCACGTCGCATGAAGGGTAATGCTTGCTGCCTCGGGATCAAACCAGAGATTGAATTCGCGTCTGGGACTATCCAGATATTCGGGATTATCAGTATGTGGACTGATGCTTCCACCCATAATCACCAACTCCTGCGCTAAGGAGGCAAACTCGGGATCGAAGAGTATTGCACTCGCAATATTTGTCATGGGGCCAGCGGCATAAATCGTGACTTGATGCGGGTATTTGTGAACCATGCGGCTCATGAAATGTGCGACATCTTCGGTTGAGGGTTTGGTCGCTGGGTTGCCTTCCGTCAGATCAGGGACCCTGTGCGGATCGTGTGCAGACAGAGGATTGCTCCATGCTCCCTGGTAGAGCACCTTGCCATTGGTCTGCTCCCAAAGGTTGGTCCATTCCTTCGTTCGAACAAGAGGAGTGCCCATGCCGGAAATCACAGGTATTTCGGTGCGCCCCACCACTTCGAGGAGGCGCAATGTGTGCGCCACTTCCTCATCGCGCCAGTCGTCGCCGGTCACGACCGTGATTCCCAATACATTCACATTGGGCGATTGCAAGAAGACCAGCATGGAGTTCATGTCTGTACCGGCGGGTCCCCTGGCGTCCTGATCAATAATCACGTAGCGGTTCTGTTGCGCGTGGCAGAACGGTAAGAGCAGGCAAACGAGTACGCATCCAAAGAAGACACTCTTAAACCTGAATTCCGATTTCATAGGATCCTGTCCGGTTCGAAAATAATAGTTGTTCATGCATGTTCCTGACTCAAACGTGAAGTCAGTAATTCGAAGAACTTCTCGGAGTCGACGTCGGTTGCTACCCTGGCGTTGACAACGTAGGGAGCATCAGGCGTCGGACTAGCCGTCTGCAGGGGAGCCGAGACGGAAAGTGGAGAATGTTTCCAACCTACGCTCTCGCCCGCGGTGAATGTTCCAGCTGTTTCAATGGCGACGTGATAGTCCTCAAACTTAAGAACGGTCGGATCTATCAAACAGCTGACCGCCAATGGATCATGCAAGTGCATATGCGCAGATGGGTTCGCGCTATGCATTTTGAGGGAGGATTCTGCAATGCGCGCCGCCGCATCGCTTACAGGTCCGGAGCCTGCCTTAATCTTGTCAATGTGCCGCTGAGTAAGCTCAACCTTGCGGGTTACATCCAACCCCACCATGCGGATCGGAATTCCGGAGCTAAAGACGATGCTCGCGGCCTCGGGGTCAACGTAAAAATTAAATTCGGCAGCGGGCGTTACGTTACCCCCGGAAAGTGATCCCCCCATTAAGACGATGCTCTGAATCATTGAGGCAATTTCGGGATCCTCCCGCAGAGCCAGCGCTACATTTGTGAGCGGACCGATGCCGATGATGCTGATCGCGCCCGCATTTGCCCTAACAATTCTGCAGATCAGGTCGGCAGCTGGCTCCTTGACTGGTTTGAGCTTTGGTGCAGGAAAGTTGACACCGGCGAGGCCGTTGTTTCCGTGCGCATATGATGCATCTACGAGTCTCCTGATTAGGGGAGATGACGCGCCTGCCGCCACAGGAATATCGTTCCGACCCGCGATTTCAACAAGTCGAAGCGCATTGGGCAACGTCAAGCTTAGAGGTACGTTGCCGGCTACGGCGGTCACTGCCTCAACCTGCAACTCTTGAGAACGGAGTGCCAGGAAAAGTGCGAAAGCATCATCTACACCCGGATCGGTATCGATAATTACCTTCTGCACACTGGAGATGGGGCGAGCAGCAACCGGAGACGCCATCCCAGACAGTCGAGTTGGACTAGCCGGTAAAATGCTGCTAACCGCCGCTGCGCCACACAATTGAACAAATTGTCTGCGATCAGGCTTCATCTGGAATCTCTGTCACTGGATTGAAACGTTTCATTCTGACCCCGAATTTATACGAGTCGCTCGGCGCGGTTGTCAAGGACATATCCGTTAGACGTTTCTTGGATTCACGCTTTGCGTGGACGAGCCGCCGAACTGCGAACAGTCAGAGAGGTTTCGAGAACTACATGCCTGGCGGGACCTGAATTGCCTTTTATGCGATCGACCAGGATGTTGGCGGCGGTTGCGCCCAGTTGATATCCGGACTGAGAGACCGATGATAGGGCTGGATTAGTCGTTTCGCCAAGATCAAGATCGTCGAAGCCAATCAGCGATACGTCCTCCGGGCAGCGCAGGCCAGCTTCGCGGATCGCCAAAAGAGACCCAAGAGCAATCATGTCGTTCCCCGCGAAAATGGCAGTTGGGCGTGGAATCAGGCGCAGCAAGGTAACAGTCTTCGAGTAGCCGCCAGCCTTGTCGAAGCTCGCTTCCTGGATGTACTCCGAAGGAAGCTTTAGCTTTGCTCCTCGCAAAGCGCGTTTGAAGCCGTCAAGCCGGTCCTTCGCGTTGGTAAGATGCAGCGGCCCCGTTATGGTGGCAAGGGTAGTGTGTCCCAACTGAAGCAGATAGCGCGTTGCCTTGTAAGCGCCTTCTTCGTTATCAGCCGTAACACTGTCGCCACTCCAGTTTGTCGGGAGCCGGTCAATGCACACTACACCTGTGCCGGCGCGGCGATACACCTCGGCCTGGGTGGTGAGGTCGCTAAAGTTAGATGGAATCACGATGAGACCAGCCGGAAGAAAAGTTCGCAGCTCATCCAGGTGAACTAATTCTTTAGAGTGGCGATTGTCTGAATTGCAAAGAATAAGACGATAACCATTGGAAAAGGCTACGTCTTCAGCGCCTCGTACTACGGCCGGGAAAAAAGGATTGGTAATGTCCGGGATTATCATCCCGATCATGCTGGTCTTGACGCGACGCAGACCTCGCGCCAGTTGGTTCGGCCGATAACCTACTGCCTGGACAGCTTCGAGCACCCGGGCCCGAATCGGCTCTCTGACAGCGGCGGAGTTGTTAAGTACATGCGATACGGTCCCGAGAGAAACACGCGCCATCTTGGCGATCTGCTTCATGTTGGACATATATGTTTCTCGCGATTCACTAGAAGTCTACGGCATTATCCAACGTTTCTTCCAGATTTGGAAATGACCGCACTGTGCGGCTAACAATGGAAACTCGTCATTCAATTCCCGATCGCAAAAGAAATGAACCCGAGAATCATGAGATCAGGTGCCTTGAACCGACGCGGCGACTAGATTGGCGGCGGCACGTAATTTAATGGTTGACAAAAACATCGACCTTGCGATAAAAAGTTGTGCCAGCGCATTTGAATCGTTTCAAAATATCGAGGGCCACACCATGAAGGGCTCGTATTTTGCTCGGACACTTCTCTTTCTTCATTTAACGATTCTTTCCTGCTTAGTTCATGCACAATCGACGGGCTCAATCCTGGGAAGCGTGTCAGACTCTTCCGGAGCATCGATTTCAGGAGCCTCCGTCACCATCACCGAGACGAGGACCAATACGCAGCGTGTGCTGACGACCGATTCCGCGGGTCGTTTCGTGGCCAATGTCATGCAGGTGGGGAATTACGCCGTCAAAGTAGCGGCTCCAGGTTTCCAGCCAGTGGAAAAGTTGGGCATCGTTCTTGAAGCTGAAGGAAGCCCGGAGATCGACTTCACGCTGGCCCCGTCCACCGTCAACCAAAATGTGACGGTGGAGGCCAATCCCGTCGCGGTTGAGACAACCAATGCCTCGCTCAGTCAGGTCGTTCACTCTGAAGAGGTGATGGATCTTCCTTTAAACGGGCGTAACTTCGTTGAGCTGGCCACACTCGCTCCCGGTGTATCTACTGGTGATCAACCCTCGGACTTTTTTTCCGGAGGGGCTAGTAGCGGTAGCGAAACATCGATACGCGGCTCTTTCTCCCTATCCGTCGCCGGATCTCGCGAGAATCGGACGGACTGGCTATACGATGGAGTCGACGATGGTGAGTTGACCTCCGGAGCGCTTGGCGTCGTACCTTCGATCGATGCCCTCCAGGAGTTCAACGTGCTTACTTCCAATTATTCGATCGAGTACGGAACGCGCGCGGGCCCGACGGTTCTATTGAATTCCAAGTCAGGAAGTAACCAATTTCACGGCACTTTATTTGACTTCCTTCGCAATACAGACCTCAACGCGTCCAGTTATTTTTCACCGATTAACCCGGAATACATCCGGAATCAATTTGGCGGCTCGATCGGTGGTCCAATCAGGAAGGATAAGACTTTCTTCTTCTTCGATTACGAGGGAACCAGAAGTGTGCAGGGACTACCTTCGTTAACACAGGTCCCAACCGTTTTGGAACGGGAAGGTATTTTCACGGAATCTTTCCCCGGAGCGCCGGAAGTGCCTATCTATGATCCCAACACCACCGTAACCGATCCAGTGACCGGGATTACGACTCGAACTCAATTCCCAGGGAACGCAATTCCCACGGGGAGGATTAGCCTCATTGCCCAAACGATGCTCAATGATTTCCCGCTCCCGAACGTAACGGGCGTCTTATCGGCGAATTACGTTGATGTGCCCCGCGAGACTTACGACGACAATAAATTTGACTTTCGTATCGACCACACGTTTTCCCCCACAGACCGCGCATTCGCCCGTTTCAGTCGTGATCAGGCATCCGTTTATGTCCCGTCTGGTCTTCCCGGTTTCGGCAGCCAGCCTGGAGGTTACGCCAGCAATCAGACATTAGCCGATCACGGCCGCAACATAGCCGTATCTGAAACGCATATGTTCTCCAGCAACAAAATCAATCAATTTACCGCCGGCTATAATCGCATCTTTGACCACATCATATCGATCGGCGACGGCTCGAACTGGAGTGACCAACTAGGAATTCCAAACGCAAACCTGGGCACATACTTCAGCAGCGGATTCCTGAACACTCAATTCAATGAGGGTTACTGGGGTCTTGGCGATCGCGGATTTTCGCCGATTCAGGACGGAACGAATGTCTTTCACTATTCCGATGACTTCGAGTGGGTCCACGGAGCTCACTCATTCTCAATGGGCATGGGAGTTCGATTTTTTCAACTCAACGAGCTCGGTGACAGCTTCCCCATGGGGGAAATGTCTTTCGATAATCTGTTTACAGCTGGTTTCCTAAATGGTTCACTGAATTCAGCTACAGGTAATCCTATCGCTAGTTTTCTTCTAGGCATTCCGGCTGGAGGGGAACATGACAACGAATTTGCAGGTTCAATCTCCGGACGACGCTGGAAGGAATTTAGGCCTTATTTCCAGGATAGCTGGAGGATGCGGCCGAATTTAACGGTGCAACTTGGTTTGGCCTGGAACTATACGACGCCGACGGTTGAAGCCCAGAATCGATATTCTAACTTTGATTTTGCCACCGGGCAGCTTCTTATTGCCGGCGTGAATGCAAGCAAGACCGCCGGGCTCAGTTCTTACTATCTGGGCTTCGAACCGAGAATAGGTTTGAGCTATAGTCCGTTTTCCAGAAAGAATTCGATACGGGCGGGCTATGCGATTCTGCATGACGCGGGTTGGAATTTAGGGGCTGAAGGTCTGGATCTGAACCCGCCGTTTTACAGCACATACGCGTTCCAGACTGACGATGTCACCCCTACGACAACACTTTCCCAGGGTTTCCCTGTGCCCGTACAGCCCTCCCCCAGCAATTTGAGTGGAAATATCTATAGCCAGAACACGAATTTCAGGCTGGGCATGATCCAGCAGTTCAACCTGAATTTGCAGCGTGAGCTCCCGTCGGGCATAGTGTTGACAGTGGGTTACGTGGGCTCCAGGTCGAGTCATCTTCAAACGGCCGAATGGAATCTGAACACCGCACCGCCAAATCCCCAAGTTGATCCCACCAACTTGCGTCCTTACCCGAATTTCTACTACATAATCGGGGTTCTCGACAGAGGGCTAGCCCGTTATGACTCGCTCCAGGTCAAGGCTGAAAAGGCATACAAGAATGGCATCTATCTACTGGTGTCCTATGCATACGGAAAAGGATTTGATAACGGGCTGAATGACGATCTCGGCTCAATGGCCGGTGTTGCATATTATCCGCTCGTCCTTCCTGGATACTCGGACAAGGGATTAGGCGTAGTCGATCAAACCAATAATTTATCAACCACAGTCCTATATAAGTTGCCTTTTGGAAAAGGCGCCCATTTCGCTTCTGGTGCCAGAGGCATCACCGAGGCCCTTATCGGCAACTGGCAAACGAATGTGATTGCCCACATCGCGTCAGGGTTCCCGATGGGCCTGTCTACGGGCGTAAACAACTCCGGGACCTCAGTGGGGTACCTTGGCAATCGTCCTGATCAAGTATGCGGCGGGAAGCTGAGTCACGGAACCGTAGCGGAATTCTTTAACACGAACTGTTTTATTGACCCGCCTGCCGGAGTAATGGGAGATGCTTCGAGAACGCCGCTTTATGGGCCAGACTTCGTCAACTTTGACGCGTCGTTATTTAAGACGTTCAAGGTCACCGAATCCGATCAACTCGAATTTCGTACGGAAGTTTTTAATCTCTTCAATCACCCACAGTTTGCGTTTCCAGGCACGACCACAGATTCACCCGGATTCGGACAAATCACTCAAATCGTGAACAATCCGCGGTTAATCCAATTTGCACTGAAATTTATCTTCTGAAGGGCTTGGCCAAAGTCTCGGCGTATCTACGTATTCGGGCCGATCGAAGAAGACCAAGCGCTCGATGACGCCCTATATCCCCCGCGAGCGCTCCTGCTCTTGTTTGCGACCGGGCTTCGCTCAAACCTTCCACAACAGCGCTAGAGCTCGAGCAGCGTCCGTCAGTGCGCGTTTTTCCGCATCTACCTGGGAAGCGCCAAAAATGCTCCCTCGCTGAACGATGGGGGCGCGATACTGCAATCGCTTCCGGGTAGCGAGATCAGCCTCATGAAGCTCAGCTACTGCTGTCTCGAAAACATGTCTCAGATCATTTGCCGGGAGCGACCGAAGAGGTTGGATGTGGCGTCCTACGATCTTGGGTATCATGGGGAAGGACTCAACTTTCTGCTCTGACCACACTCTAAGATGAGCTCTATCAGCCAGCAATACTGCTTAGTCCTCGCTGGCCAGCCATGGTTTCCCTATTTATCCCGGGGCACAAGATGTAGGGTTCCGCGTGACGGCGCAGTAATGAGCGTCCACTTTCACACTGGAAACAACAGGGGTCAGAAAGGCCCGACGCGGAGGAGACCATGAGGATCAGAATTAAGAATGGTGGGAGCGAATGCTCCCACCATTCGTCAAATCACAAATGCATCGGCTTCACATAAACGGATCCAGGCCTTCGAACTTTACAGCCGTCCAGCCACAAGCAGTACGAGTAAGACTACGACTACCAGGCCGAGTCCGCCGCTGGGGTAATACCCCCATGATCTGCTGTAGGGCCAAGCCGGCAGAGCCCCTAGCAACAACAGCACAAGCACGATAAGTAGAATCGTCGACATGAAATCCTCCGATCATCGGTTGGCCTTCGTTGAGGTTTAGGACCCGGCCTATTAACCAAGCCGGGCCTCACAAAGAGCTATCAGAAATCCTCAGCCTTACCGGCTCGCCGTGTATGGGATCCCCGCCGCCGGCTTCAGTTCGCCACGTTCATTTGCCTGCCCCGAATATTTCCTGATAGCTGCCAGGAACGGGTCACTTGCTGCCTTTGGGGAGATTTTTCCGCTCAAAATATCGGCGAATGGTACGAACCTCCCGTAGAGAATTCGAGTCTCGTCTTTGTCTTGCGTTACCGCCGAGCCATTCAGGTCTATTCCGGCAAAAATGCCCCGCGCTCGAGAATAGGTAAGCACTTCTGCCCTCAGCTTCCAGTCGGTGTCGGCGGCAGCGTCACGCCCGACAGGCCCAGCAGCGGCCGAAGCGTCCGCACCAAGTTTGAACTTGCTAGACAACAGATGCTGCATTCCGTCTACATTCGTGACTATCATCACGATGTCGACTGCCTGGCCGCCGAGCTGCAGTCCCCAGCTTCCACCTGTAATGGTGATCGGAGCCGGAGCGCTCCAGCTACCATTTTCTGTTCGGCATGTGGCAACACCCTTGCCATGGCTGCCTCCGAAACCAACAGCTATCTTCACCATAGAAGGAATCACCGCAACGCATCTTGCATCGCTCATCACTTTGTCAGGGATTGCTTTGTCTGGAGTAGCCATGATTTCGTTCAGAACTTTGGCTGATGCATCGAGGCGTTTGGCAATGTCCGACTCGTCTTTGTCATCCGCAGACCAGGCCATACTGGCGAGAAGCAGAAGACCGGCACCGAGCACCAGGAGACATCTCGGCAGTGTGGAGCTAAATCTTGTCATGAGGAAACCTCTTCCGTGCTCGCGTGAGCAACTATTTGAATTGTCGTGCGAGTCAACCCTAGCTTTCCCGCACCCTCTATTCCATCGGGTTCACGCTGTACGCAATCCAGAGAAACAGGGGGCATTCTTCGGGAGATGTACAGGGCTTGGGAGTCGATGAGTTCGGCGAAGTACAGTGTCGCCAGTAGTGATAGAAGGTGATAAGACTTTGGGGCAGGCGTTCAGGACCTTCGGATCGGAGGGGCCACTCTACCCGCTAGCACGGGCACGGGCATAGGATCATCTGGCCCGATTGCATAACGTGGCGCTTAGTCCGTACAACAGCGGAAGATAGACAATCGAGGCCGTCAGCAGGCGGCGCGCAGCAACTCGCGAACGCTCGAACACGAATTCCCATCCGAAGTAGATGAATCCTATTCCCAGAAGAGCCACTGCACAGTAAAAGATCGCCGCGTGCCGTGTCGGAGATTGCATGATGCTAATAGCGCCGAGAGCCAGGAGCGGCAATAGGGTCTCCACAATCACGAAAGGAACCTTTGCATTGCCTTTCGGCAGAACCAAATAGCCTGCGCGGTCGTAGTCTTCGCGATACATCCATGCGATTGCCATGAAATGTGGAAACTGCCACAAAAACAACATGGCATACAGGATCACCGCCTCAATATTCAATCGTCCGGAGGCTGCGGCCCAACCAATGAGCGGCGGCATCGCACCCGGAAAAGCTCCGACGAGAACGCACATTGGTGTTTTTCGCTTCAGCGGGGTGTACACGAACAGATAGATCAGCAACGTCAGAGTCGCGAGCACACTTGCGAGCAGATTGACGGCTATCGCGAGATAGATGCTGCCAGTCGCGGCCAATGCTGTTCCGAAAACCAAGACGGCAGAGGGTGTGAGACGGCCGGCGGCGGCTGGACGGCGGGCGGTTCGGCGAATTTGCGCGTCGAACTTTCGTTCGAGGTATTGGTTTAGCGACCCGGTCCCACTTGCCACCAGCAACGTTCCGAGCAAAGTGTTGAACAGCCTTGCGAATGGAAACTGGCCATCACTTGCCGAAGCTAGATAAAACCCCACAATGTTGTGATCAAGATCAGGAAGCTCACTTCTGGCTTCGTGAGTGCCCAGTAGTCTGAGAGCAGCGTAGATCCCCTGAAATGCCGCTTTTGCAGCGCAATGGAAGAAAACTGGGTAAGTGCGGACCGGTCTGACATTTCAGACCGCCTCCATGCTGTGCGGATCCGTGTTCTGTACCGCAATGCGGCGCGAGTCGAGTGAAATCGCGACCTCTTGTGATCCATGGGCCGATCGATCGGGCGAGAGAAAACTTGCAGTGAAAACTGCCCCGGCGATCAAGTAAACGACTGTCACGCAAGTCCACATCAGCGCACCGGCGCATTCCTGGTCTTCTAGAGCAGAGAGGCCAAAAGAGCGGGGGGAAGACAAAAACACACCGTAAACCACGCGATCGCAGAACACCAGAAATCCCGAGAGAATATCGCACGGCAAAGTAGCCAGAAACAGATACAAAAGTACGGACAACTCTGGCCATTTCGAGCTGCTCGGCGATGGCCGGACGACCGGCAACCAGAATAGAAGACCCGCGGCAAGGAAGGATGCTTGCTCCGCCCCATGCCACATTTGCGATCTCATGGCCAGCATAAACACCGAAGGAATATGCCACAGAACCAACGTGCTTGCCCCTGCAAACCAGCAAAGTGCCGGGTTCGTTACCATGCTTGCCAGTCGCTGTATCGGTCCTGATCGCAATGGGTGACCGATCGCTTGTAATAATCGCCGTGATAAGCCGTGCGCCAGCGGTTTTCGAGGCATGCCAAGCAAGATCAATGGAGGCGCAAGCGTCATGAGGAGAAGGTGTTGAACCATGTGCGCCGTCAGCATGTCGTGATCGAGTGCTGCCAGAGGTGAAGCCGTTGCAATCCAGATGAACAACAGACCGAATACAAAACTGCCGGCGCGCCAATCCTCAACTTTGTCGTGCTCATGCCTGCGAAAGCGGAACCACCCACGCAGATGCACTACTGAAGCAAGGATCAAGGCACCCGAGACCCAGAATGACTCGGACGCTCCGTGATGAATGTGCGAGATCATTGGCGGCCTATGGTTGACTCCCGGGCGCTTGCAGTTGCCCGTTGCCAAGTACCAGTTCCCTTGCCGCATCGCGAGCTGGCCGTTGTGTTGTTGGATGCAAGGTCTTGAGGAACGCCACGAGCGCCGTGGTCTCTGCCGGACCCAAGTTATTCCCATAGGCAGGCATGTTGCCACCGCCCTGAATCACCTGCCGAATGAGTTGGTCCTGGGTCAGCCTTACGGCAACGCTGTCGAGGGCTGGCCCCCTTTGTCCACCCGTGTTGCCAAGAGAGTGGCAGTTGCGGCACTGCTTGACCTGAAATACGAGCGCGCCCTGCCGCTCAAGCGCAGTCGTGCCATGAATGTACTGTTCGGGTACTGGATCGCCGCTCCAGGCATTCATGTGCGGGCTCCAAGGCGTGAACTGGGCCATGCGAGTGAAGGTGCCGAGGGTGATCGCGGTCAGCAGCACCGTGATAACCGCAATCGGCCGGCGCTTCCAGCTTTTTTCTCCTTCCCCGGAAAGGAAGGGCAGAAGAATCAATCCCAGAATTACTAAAGGTGGACAGATGAGCAGGAATGGCGTCTCCAGCGATGGCGGAAGAAGCGAAAGCAGCGCATAGAGCCACAGGAAAAAGTAATCGGGCTTGGGCGCGGTCTGGATGATTGTCGGATCGGGCTGCCCCGTCGGCCCAAATGGGCCAAAGTAATAAGCGCATGCGGCGACTGCAAGGATGATGAACGCGGCAAAGAACATGTCCTTCCATACCGCATAAGGAACGAAGGGCGCGCCATCTTTCCTCGTCAAAGCGTGATACTCGGCGTCGTAGGTCGCTCGCTTTACGATCCGTCCCGGCATCGGCCATTCGTTGATGCCCAGCTTCAACACCATCAACACATGAAGGCAAACGAACCCAATCAGCAGTCCCGGAATCACGAATACGTGCAAAGCAAAAAACCGGGAGAGAGTTGCGCCCGCGATGATGGGGCCACCCAGCATTAGCTTCACGATAAAAGGACCGAAGATGGGAACGCGGCTGGCAATTGAGGCTCCGATTCCGAGCCCCCAGTAAGCGTCCTGATCGAAGCGCAAGACTTGGCCACTAAATGCCATGCCCAGAGTCATCAACAGAAGAAATACGCCGATGATCCAGGTCAGTTCGCGAGGATATTTGTGAGCTCCAAAGAGAAACACCTGCACCATATGAATCAGGACAATGGCGACCATGAAGTTGGAGCCCCATCCATGCATGGCGCGAATGAACCAGCCAAGCGCGATCTGATGATTCAGGGCCTGTAGGCTGTTCCATGCTTCGCCGGCCGAGGGCACATAAATAAGCGCCAATAGAATTCCGGTGACCAGCTGCAGAAGAAATACGGTGAGCGCAGCGCTGCCAAAGACGTAGAACCAGCTGGCCGTGTTGCGTGGCACGGGATGCTCAGCCATCTCGCGAATCGGCGCTGCCAGCTGCAACCGATGGTCGAACCATTCGCCAATTTTCATAATCAGGCGCATGGGGGTTTCTCCGTAGTCACACGTGCTACCGGGTCGCCGGGGGTTGGCAGCTGTCCGGCATCGATGGTGAGCACTCCGCTTTCGATTTTGTAGGGATATTCGAAAAGGCCACGCTCCGGTGGCCCAGAGGCACGTGAACCGTCGCGGTAATATGCACCGCCGTGACAGGGGCACATAAAAAGACCAGATTGGGGGAACCAGCGGACGGGGCAGCCGAGGTGTGCACAGTTGATCGCAAACACTTGAAATTGGTAGCCCGCGATGCGCCGCACCCAGCACGCTGTGTCTACAGTCTTTCCATCGGTTGGCATGACCAGGGGATTTCGAAAAGAAGCCAGCCGCGTCTCTCCCTCAGGGAAGTTGCCGACCTCTCCCAGACGCACCCACGAAAGATAGCCATTGCCGCGACCGCGAGTGATCGAGGAGAAGAGGAAGCGCGCAACCGGCAGAGCCAATACGATCGCAGCGAATCCGTTGAATAGGATTCCCAGCTTCATGAAGAATCCGCGTCGCGAAAGGCTGGCGTCGCCGGGCGGGGCTGTAACAGTGTTCGTTGACATCCTATTTCTCCGAATGTTGCGCGTGATTTGAAGCGGCATAGGGCTGCCCTGGGTTCTGCGAACGTCGAGATGCCAGCCACGCAACTACATCTGTGATTTCCTGATCGCTCATCGGATGTCCGGGGACATTCCCGCGCCAATCTGGTGCACCCAATTCCGGCCTGCCGGTAATCACGATAGTGCGCAGCGCCTGATCGCTGACCAGCGCCAGGAATGAATCATTCGTGATGGCGCTTCCCTTGCGCGTTCCCCCGCCTTCAGAACCATGGCAGGATGCGCAATACGTTCCAAACACGATTTGGCCGTGATCGACATTTCCCGCTGCCTTTGCCACATATGAGGGCGCATCGGCTCGATCGAGAACTTGTTTGCGCCCCCAGCGGGAAAAGATTCCATCCGTAATCGCCTCAATCTGCTGCTCGGTCAACATTCCCCCGGCAGACTGTGCGAACGCGGGCATCGATGTCCCGCGGACGCCGTTGGCGACAATGTTGCGCATTGTGGTTTCATCGACGATGGCTAGATAGACTGGATTAGCCAGGGCAATCGACGCTCCTCCACGACCTTGTGCGCCGTGGCAGCCCGCGCAGTTCTGTGCGTAGAGGGTGCCGAAGTCCAAAACCTGGCTCGGGGCAAGGGGTTCCGAACCGGGTTGCGGTTCGCCATTTCGAGCGCTGCAACCAGCGAGCATCACCAGGCAGAGGAGCGCCAGCGCAAAGAGCGTTCTGATCCGCTTCATCTTCATCAGTGGTTCTCCCCGTTCTCCCGTGGTGGCATTGTTCCGGGAGCCTCGATTCCTGCCCGTAAGACAAACGAAATATTCTCGCGGGTAGGAAAGCTCGGCTGGCGCACGACCACAAGTCCAGCGACGATTCCGAAAGCCACCTGCGAAGCGATGAACCAGGGCCAATCGATGCGACTAGCGAGCAATGGATTCAGTATTCCCAGGATTGTGTACAGAAGCCCCGACCATAGCGCCGGGGCAATAAGCCCTCCAAGCACGATCGGACGGCGCGGGAACATAGGCAGCATCGCGCCATAGAGTAACCCCACAAAGATCGACACAACGCCGTGCAGAATAAAGGCAATCGCAAAAGCATCGGCATGAAATGAATTCAGTTGTGCCGGTGCAAGTCTGAGGGATTCCCTATAGGCAACCGCAGCCAGCAAGTTGATGGGATACCAGATGCTGCCGGTCTTCAGCAGGCCGTAAGCGCAGGCCAATATTGCCATTGCGATGCTGCCCGCCAATCCGCCTTTCACCCCTGCTGAGATCGGATAGGTGTGAACCGGAAGCCACGCTCGCAACTGATCTGGAAGGATCGGAAGCCGTTCCACGACCCGGCGATCCGTGGTCAGGCGAATGTCTTCGGGAAGGACCGGTACGACCTCTCCATGCTCGTGGGGAAAGACTTCACGGAACCAGCCGATAGAGCCTGCCACCGACAGCAGGGCTCCAAGACAGCTTACTGACGCGCTCGTCACAAGGCCTGCGAACAACAGCGCCGCCCCAAGCGCCAAAATGAACGGCCACGCAGTAGGAGCAGGAACTTCAATCTCGCGCGGAGCACGAGTCTCGCTCAATCGCTGTGTCGCGGATTGTATTGCCATATGTGCCTCAGCGTCCAAGAACGTAAACTACGGTGAAAACCACAACCCAGACGGCATCGACGAAATGCCAGTACATCGACAGCACTTCGATGCGACCAGACTGCTTCACTCCCACACGACCAGCCAGACCGAAGACCGCGACGATTGTGAGCATGATTAGACCTGCTGTGACGTGAAACGCATGCAAGCCGACGAGCGAGTAATACGTTGTTCCGAATAGATTGGTCGAGATGGTCAACCCGTGTTCGTAGATAAGTCGGTGCCATTCCCGCGCTGTGCCATAGAGAAACAATCCACCAAGCACGATAGTGAGCAGCCAGAATCCAAGGAACGCAAATCCAATGCCTCGCGCCAGACACTTCGCCGCCAAGTGAATGGTCAGGCTGCTGGACAACAAGCAGATCGTGTAGAAGATCGGCGTCTCCAACACCTCTGAAGGCGTCGGTCCCGTGATGCTCTTGCCCAGATAGAAGAGGTAGGCAACCACGAATATCGTGAAGATCGCCGATTCCGCGATGATGAGACCAGCCATCGCGACCTTCCCGCGAGATGGTAGATCCCACGCTGCTGCTGTGTTCGGAAATGAAGTTGTCGCTGCGCTCATATGGTTCGTTCACTCATAGCGGCTGTCGGGGTCTTCAGGATGCTTCAGGTCCCACAAGGGGCGCCGGCTCGCCACTGTCGGAACCGTCGCAAAGTTATAGGCTGGAGGCGGCGAAGATGTGGACCATTCCAGCGTCCATGCGTCCCACGGATCATTGCCCGCCTCCGCTCCTTTGAAATACGAGATGATCAGGTTTGCCACAAATACAAGGATTGCAATCGCCTGGATAAAAGCACCGATTGTGATGATGAAGTTCAACGTGTCCCAACCACGCCCAGGTTCGTAGGTATAGATCCGGCGTGGCATCCCGAGCAATCCGGGGATGTGCATCACGTCGAACGTCAAGTGGAAGCCAATCAGGAAGAGCCAGAAATGCCATTTGCCAAGGGTCTCGCTCAGCATCCGGCCGGTCATTTTCGGATACCAGTAATAGAACGCACCGAAGATGGCAAACAGAATTCCGCCCACTATTACGTAATGAAAGTGCGCCACGACGAAATACGAAAGAGTGAGCTGCCAATCGAAGGGCACCGCTGCTTGCATGATGCCGGTGAGACCGGCGATTAAGAACTGGAACAGAAAGCCGATGCAGAACAGCATTGGCACCTTGAACTGAATCCTTCCGCCCCACATCGTGCCGATCCAGTTAAAGATCTTGATTCCGGTGGGAATGCCGACAGCCATGGTAGTGATCGCGAAGAAGCTGCTGGCATAGGAATTCATCCCAATCGAGAACATGTGATGGGCCCAGACACTGGTGCTAACGAGACCGATGGCGACTGTCGCCGCAACCATGACGGGATATCCAAAAATAGGCTTGCGTGAAAAGACCGGAATGATCTCCGACAAGAAAGCAAAAGCAGGAATGACAAGAACGTAAACCTCTGGATGACCGAAGATCCAGAAGAAGTGCATCCAGAGCACGGCCGATCCGCCGGCCTGGGTATCGAAGAAATGGCCGCCGAGATACCGATCGATCAGCAACATGATTTGCGCGGCAGACAACGGCGTGATCGCAATCAGAACCATGCCTGCCTGCACAAGGTAGAGCCATGCCAGCAGGGGCATGCGGCCAAGCTTCATGCCAGGGCACCGCATGCAAAGAATGGTGGCGATAATGTTGATGGCCGTTCCAATGCTTCCAAACCCGGAGACCAGCAGCGAAAGTGTCCAATAATCGGAACTATGGCCCGGCGAGAACGCCCGCGCTCCCAAGGGCGCGTAGGCCCACCAGCCCACGTCCGGCGCGTTTCCTGCTCCGTAGAGGCCGCTTCCGCCGACAAAGCTGAAATAGAGAAGAAGTCCGCCCAGAAACGACAGCCAAAAACTGAAGGCATTCAGGCGCGGAAAAGCCATATCGCGCGCACCGATCATCAATGGGACCAAGTAGTTCGCAAACCCGAACAGGACCGGCATGGCCACGAAGAAAATCATGGTCGTCCCATGCATGGTGAACATCCGGTTGAAAACTTCCGGCGAAACGAAATTGTTGTGCGAATGCATCAACTGGATGCGAATGATGAGGGCCTCGACTCCACCGATCACAAGAAACAACAAAGCCGAAAGCATGTACAGAATTCCCAGCCGTTTGTGATCAACCGTGGTCAGCCACTGATGAAGCTCGTCGACCCAGGGCCGGGCTTGAATCTGGGTGCCGGGAATCGTGATCGCGTTCGAGGACATTGGTATTTTCCTGGGCGTTCTAGCGCAGCGTCTCCATGTAACTCACGATCGCATCCAGGTCCGCGTCGCTCAACTTCATTGCCGGCATCAGCGAGCCAGGTTTGATTGCGCTGGGGTTCTGGATCCAAAGACGAAGGTTGTCGTGGGTGTTTTCAGCAGCGCCGGCTGCAATCGTGGCTCGGCTCATCAAATGGGTCAGATCAGGGCCAAAGCGCCCGTCTGCTGGAGTTCCGTCCACCGCATGGCAGTTCATGCAGGCATTACGTTCAAACACTCGCCTGCCCTCGATTGCACCAGCCTCCTCGACCGCCACTTTTTGCTGGGCGCGCACCCAGGCACTGAAATCGTCCTCCCGATCCACCGAGACCCTGAGTAGCATCTTGGCATGCTGGATTCCGCAATACTGCGCACACTGACCAACGAAGATTCCTGTGCGCTGCGGGTCCATCCACATTCTGTTGGGATGGTTTGGAATAAGGTCCGTTTTGCCGGCAAGTTCCGGCACCCAAAAGCTGTGGTCAGTATCGGCCGAGAGCAATTGCAGGAACGTCGGTGTCGGATGTTCACGATCGCTCACGGGGATGTGCAGTTCGTTGGCGGTGACGATCCCCAGCTTTGGATATCGAAACTCCCACCAGTATTGATGTCCAATCGCGATTACATCCACAGCGCCCGCCGGTTCGGGAACATCCTGGATGGCATGGATGACTCGGGCAGTGGCCAGGAACAGGACAACGACAATCAGAATCGGAATGATCGTCCAGGCCAGCTCAATCTGCGTGCTTCCGTACACCTGAGCCGGCTCGCGGCCGGCATCCATTGCTCGCCCACGGAACTTAACGAGCGTGTAAGTCAGTAGGGTAAAAACAACGGCAAAAATGATTCCGGTGATGACAACTACAAAGGCAGACAAGTCGACGATTGACTTGGCCGGTGTTGAGGCGGGGGAAAAGATGTTCGTGCCATGACCGGGTGCACCGTCTGGCCCGACTGCTCCAAGCGCGCTAGCAGACCAAAACAGGAGAGCTACGATCTGCCAACCGCTACACACACTCGACTTTGTTCTTCGCGCCAGCATCCATCTTTTCCGTCCAAATCAAACTGCTTCTGCGAAGGCGGGTGTCTCATTTTATCTTTGCCGTGGCCGAGACGCCAAGCACAACCCGGTCGTTGCCTTCCGGAATTCGATTGGGATGAGAGCAAGCGCGGTGCCAAACTGATCGCTTAGCGTGTTCCCCGTACAACCCTGCGAACGGTTCGAACGCTCTCGATTCGGCAGAAGAGGTAGTGTCATCCCCTTGCCCTTAGCGTCAGTGTCATATGTGTCGTCACGCAATCGCAGGAACGAACATCGGCCCGGTGCGGATCAAATGTGGCTTGTTTCTGTGAATTCTTGGCAGGTGCATGATCGCAGTGTCAACTCAAGAGCCGCTTCCCCCGCACTCCCAGGGAATGTGCAAGACTGATGCCATTCAGCTTGTGGTGAACAACTAGATAAGCGATTCGGATCCGATGCGGCACAACAGGATTTTGGAAGATTCAGGCGACCGGTTCACGGTCAAAGTTCATGGGGTGTCAACAACGCGTCAATCTATCGGCGATTAGCGCCAACCGAGGGCTGGGGCGATCGAAGTCAGAATTGCCTCCATGACATGCGCATTGTAGGCAACCCCTAGTTGATTTGGAATGGTCAGCAATAGCGTGTCGGCCTCCGCGATCGCCTCGTCTTTCTTAAGCTGCTCGATGAGGATATCTGGCTCGGCAGCATAGCTGCGGCCGAAGATCGCGCGTGTATTTTCGTCAAGGAACCCGATTTTGTCCTCCTCCTGGGAGCCGCGTCCGAAATAGCCGCGATCACGGTCGTCAAGCAGCGGAAAAATACTGCGGCTGACAGAAACGCGCGGAGTACGCGTGTGACCAGCTTTCTTCCAGGCGGCGCGAAAGACGCGAATCTGGGCGGCCTGTTGGATGTGGAGCGGCTCGCCACTCTCGTCAAATTTGAGGGTTGAGGTCTGCAGGTTCATTCCCAGCTTCGCGGCCCATTCCGCTGTCGCGTTGGCAGCAGACCCCCACCAGATCCGATCACGCAATCCTTCGGAGTACGGCTCAAGACGCAGAAGCCCTGGCGGATTGGGAAACATCGGCCGAGGGTTAGGCCGCGCGAAGCCCTTGCCTCGCAGCAACTCGAGAAATTCTTCGGCATGTCGCCGGCCCATCCCTGCATCGTCCTCACCTTCAATCGGACGGTAGCCAAAATAGCGCCAACCATCGATGACCTGCTCAGGGGAACCGCGGCTGATTCCCAACTGCAGCCGGCCGCCAGAGATTAGGTCCGAAGCCCCGGCGTCCTCCGCCATGTAATGAGGATTCTCATACCGCATGTCGATCACGGCGGTGCCAATTTCAATCTTTCGCGTCCTGGCGCCAACCGCTGCGAGTAGTGGAAACGGGGACGCCAGTTGCTGTGCGAAGTGATGAACCCGGAAGTAGGCTCCGTTCATTCCCAGGCGCTCGGCCTCCACGGCGAGGTCGATGGACTGCAGCAGCGCGTCGCTCGCCGACTTTGTTCCTGACTGCGGTGAAGGTGTCCAATGACCGAATGAGAGGAAGCCAATTTTCTTCATGCAATATAAGTCTCCCATATCGCCGATAGGGCTGTCGCCGCTAGTGCACGAAAACCCTTTCATTAAGACGAAACCTGGAATTGTCTTCGATACTCATATAAAACATTAAGCGGAGGTTCGCTATGAGGAATCCTGTTTATCGGCCCCGGTGGATGATCGTTCTAACGAGCGTAGTCGTTGCTGGAATGTCTATTGCGAGCGGCGGCGAAACCTTCCCTGCGTTCTTCCCGGAGAAGCACCCTGCTCTTGCAGGCCAGACGTTGTCTGCGTCGGGTGTTCCCGCGCTCCGCGGTGTCGTGGACTCAGGTCGTATTGCCGATCTTCGCTGGCCCGACTTTACTCCGTACAAAGCAGAGGTCGCGAAACTTTACGAGATGAACGGTTATTCTTTGCTTTGGGTTCAGAACGGCCGCCTCCGTCCCCAGGGGCTGGCCGTGATCGGGCTCTTACAAAATGCAGACGCCAAAGGACTCGACCCCGAGGATTACGACGGCTCGCGATGGCAGGGCCGCCTCCTCAAACTGGAGCAAAATAAACTCGATCGAAAGCCGTCTGAACAAGACTTGGTCTCGTTCGATACTGCGCTCACGGTCTCGACGATGCGCTATATCCGTGCCATCCACTGCGGCCGAGTAAATCCCGAGGAGTTCAAGTTTCAGCTCGATGTCGAAGGCCACCAACTTCCATTAGCAGAATTCATTCAGACCCATGTCTTAAATGCGGGCGATGCAGCCGCCGAAATCCAGACGCTGGAACCGCCCTTCTTAGGCTACCGGAAGCTGCTCGCGCTCTTGCCGGTTTATCAAGGGTATGCAAACCAAGCTGAAGGAGAGAAGCTGCCAACGATCACCAAGACTGTGCGGCCTGGCCAAACCTACGTTGGCGTCGTCCGTCTGGGGCGGTTTCTTCAAATCATCGGTGACATTCCTGCGGGGGCACAACTGAATCCGAATGCAACTATCTATGACGGTGTGCTCGTCGCGGGCGTGAAGCATTACCAGGATAGACATGGGGAAGCTCCCACCGGCAACCTTGATGCGCGCACGATCAATGAGCTGAATACGCCTCCAGCGGCTCGCATTCGCCAGATCAAGTTGACGCTCGAACGGTGGCGCTGGCTTCCGCATTCCTTCGCGCAACCGCCCGTGGTTGTGAATCTTCCCGAGTATCGTGTACGCGCGATGAACCCGGATGGCACCGTCGCCTTCTACAAAAATGTCATCATTGGAAAAGCCTTCGGCCACAAGTCTCCGATCTTTGAGAAAGAAATCCAATACGTGGTCTTCCGGCCCTACTGGGAAGTGACTCCCAGCATTCAGCGGAGCGAAATCGTGCCACACATTGAGAAGGACCCGAACTACATCGCCAAGCACAATTTTGAAGTCGTGACTCCCAAAGGCGAGGTCGTAACCGACAATCAGGTGAGCCCCGAGGTTCTGGAAGGCATCAAATCGCTTCACCTGATGGTGCGGCAAAAACCCGGCGAAACGAATTCTCTGGGCCTGGTGAAGATCATCTTCCCCAATCCGGATAACGTGTACCTGCATGGCACCGATGCTCCGGGACTGTTCTCGCAAGACATTCGCGATTTCAGCCACGGATGCATTCGGGTAGAGAACCCTGCGGACCTCGTTGCCTGGGTGTTGCGAAACAATCCTGGCTGGGACCTGGAACGGGTGAAGGCCACGATGAACGGCGAAAAAAACAATCTTCAGGTGAACCTTGTCACGCGAATTCCGGTTCTGATTGTTTACGGCACGGCTACGGTAAACGAGGAAAATCAGATTCGATTTTTCGACGATATCTACGGTTATGACGCCGAACTCGAGAAAGCATTGGCCGCCGGTTATCCCTATGCCTGGTAGGAGTCCTAAACAAGCGCCCAGCATCTAATGCGTGATGGGGCACAACGGGCGAAACGCTTTGAATGGGAGTGACGGAACGCCGGTGTCAATGCCGGGAAAGAGCAAATCCGGCCTCCGTTATTTGTCTCTGATTCTCTTGTTTTTGCTGGTGCCGTCGCTGGGGCACAGCGGCACAGAATCTGCGGCGTCGGCCGCACACGAATATCGCCTCCGCTTCTATCACACTCACTCGCGCGAGCGGCTGGATGTCATCTATCGTCGCGGTGATCAATACATCCCCGAAGCGCTGGATCAGCTCGACCATTATCTACGCGACCACCGTACCGGAGATGTGCGCCATTTCGATCCTCGCCTCTTCGACCTGCTCCACGACCTGACCGCGTCGCTCGGCGATTCCGGTCGTGAAATCGATGTGATTTGCGGCTACCGTACGCCCAGGAGCAACGAATTCCTGCGCACGCGCAACCCGCACACCGGCGTGGCACAGCACAGCCTGCATATGCAGGCCGAAGCGATCGACATTCGCCTGCCTGGGGTCCCAACGTCAGAGCTGCGTGACGCTGCCCTGCGCCTGCATCGCGGAGGAGTGGGGTACTATCGAGCCTCGGACTTCGTGCACGTCGACGTCGGCCGTGTGCGCCATTGGTAGGCAGATACCGACGGCCAAATCGCCCCTCTCCCACCTGATTTGCGCCACCTTCACTCGAGGCTAAGTGCCTGTTCTTTTGGCTTGTGCCGGTGTCGCAGCCAACGCCAGTGCAACTTGAGTCCCGATTGGCGATCCGAGCCCAGAGCACGCGTCCCATCCCGGACCGGCTGAATACGCGCCATTATTGCCGGAGGTAATGTCATGGAAATCCGCCGCCGTGCTCGCGCTCTTGTAGAGCAAGGGGTTGATAAAGCCCGCCGGCTTTCCAATGCTCTGGTTGATGAGCGCGATCAATCCAGCCCACAGCGGGGCGACAGCGCTCGTACCCCCAATCACGTCGGAGTCGCCATCGACAAGAGTTACGTAGCCGGTGCTCGGATCAGCATCGCCGGCCACGTCCGGAACGCCTCGACCTACATTGTGATTTGAGTTGGCAGAAGCCGGCACACCAGCCCCTGTCTGCCAACTGGGAAGCGGAAAGACGTCGCTGATGCCGCCTCCGGTGGCGCCTTCGTTATTTGCGAGTTCGTTCCACACAGTTTCACTGGTAATAGTATTGCCTGAAGCGATCAACTCAGTACCTCCACACGCCAGCACATTTGGACTCGACGCCGGGAAATCCACGTGATTCAGGCCATCGCTTACGCCATCAGTCGAGCCGTCGTCTCCTGCAGCTACGCAAACTGTTACACCCATTGCAGCCGCAGACTGGAATGCCTCATCCATGGACGTCATGGCTTGTTGTGTCCATGAGGATTCGGGGCCACCCCAACTGATGGAGACCACGGACGGGTTGTTCGTGCGGTCGTGTACGGCGGTTGTGATCGCGTTCAAAAAGCCGGCATCCGTGTTCTCTGCAAAATAGACAACGATCTTTGCCGCCGGCGCGATCGACCCGGACACTTCGATATCCAACATCACTTCCCCGTCCGGACCGTTCGGGTCTCCCGTGGGATTGTTGCTACCGTTTCCGACCGAAACGGCCGACACGGTGGGCGTCTCAGGCAGTTTGAGCTCACTCCAGTAATTGCCAAGATCTGTCTGGTTGTAACCGCCGCCCAATTCGATTAGTGCGATACATTCTCCGGCGCCGTCTACTCCAGTGGGAAAGTTGTAAAGCGCAGCGACTTGAATCGGCGTGTAAGACAAGCTCACGGCAGCGGCACGCACGCCACCGCGACCCTGCCGTCTACGAAAATGCGGCTTGGCTTGAGGTCGATTATCCAAACCAAAGACACCTTCGACCACTTTCTGTAGTTCTGCAGGAAGGTGAATCGGCCCTGTACGTCCTCGGTATCTGCCACCTGGGTATTCGTATTGTTTCAGTTCAACACCAAACGCTTCGTTCATGGCAGCAACAGTCCCGGAGAGAATGACGGTCCGGCGCGCAGGGCTCTTTTCCTTCACTTGAAGTTTATGTTCGCGGGCAAATGACGCGACGCGAGCAATGCTGTCAGGGTCCGCACCGTGGCGTTGTTCGAATTCTTTGCGACTCAAGATGGTACGTTTCTCAATTGGTTTCGTGAATTCGGAAGCCTTGACTATCGGCTTCTTCCCTGCGCGAGAGCGCAAACGGATCGTCACATCAACCATTTCGTTGGGGTTGGTTGGGCCTATCTCTCGTGCTCCTTCCAGCGGAACACGCTCACTACCGGCAAGCGGACGTTGTTTCTTCGGAGCAGGCATAAATCTCCTTTCAGTTGGGCCGAGTCGAGTGTCGAAGAGAGCAGGACAGCGTCACCACGGGAGTACTTTCGCGAAACTCCACCAAGGAAAGGAGCCAAACCCTCTGCAGTCTCTGAGTCGTGCTGACTGGTTAATGGCTGGAAAGTAACAGCAGACCGACAACGACGCAAGCCGTTTCTCCCGGCTTGTTACGAAAGACGAACGCTGCAAAGTGCCGGTAATCACAGCCAGGCGGATTCTTTCTAGATTCTTGCTGCGTCACGCACCTCCTTGTTTCCAGCGTAAGCCCCGATTCCCAGCATGAATCCGAACTCGTACCAACGACCGTTGTTGTTCGTTTCGTAGATGCTCACGCCAGTCACTAACAAACTAACAACAAATGTGATTGGAGCGATGATGCCATGCCACAACCCGCCCCAAAATCCGGCAGGCTTCGCGCCTGACTCTTTGTATTTGGAATTGGATCCGGCAACCGAGATGGAATTTGCCATAGGTGGGCCGGATTATAAACGAGAAGGCCGGGGCTTGCCGATAATGACGACCCCGTCGTGCCAGTTCCGATACAGACTATGGCTCGTTATTGTTTTCTCCTGCAGAAAGTTCTTGACAACAAATGGCCGTTAGAACTAGAACGCCTAGTTGTCTATACAACTGGAGAGTTCGGTGGATCTTCCCACACTCGACCGGCAAAGCGTCGTCCCCCTGTACTACCAGATTCAGCAGCATCTCCTTGAGCGAATCCGCGCAGGCATTCTCAAGCCTGGAAAGCCTATACCTTCGGAACAGGAGATTTCCGCCCGTTTGCGGATCAGCCGCATGACCGCGCGGCAAGCGTTGAAGTCGCTTTGCGATTTGGGCGTGACTTATAGCCAGCGCGGCAAAGGCACATTCGTCTCCACGGTCAAGCTGGAAAAGAATTCCCGGCAGGTTCTGTCCTTCAGCGAGGAAATGCAGGCCTGTGGATCGCGTGCGCGGTCAAAAGTGCTTTCCTTCGAGGTGGCCGCCGCAAGTCCGGACTCAGCCGAGGCGCTCCAACTTCCACCCGGCGAGAAGGTGGTCAGCCTGCGACGCGTGCGAATTGCCGGCTCCTCGCCCATGGGACTCGAATGGAGCCGCCTCCCGCTGCGCGTGTGTCCTGACCTGCTTCAGGTTTTTGACCCGACCTTGTCGCTCTACGAGTCGCTCTCCAAGCGCTACGGCGTCCGGATTACCGCTGCCGATGAGATCGTTGAGGCAGGACTTGCGGACACCGAAGAAGCAAAGCTGCTTCAGTTCACCGCAGGCAGCCCTGTGTTTTTCTTCACCCGCATTGCCTACTCTCAGACCGGACAGCCCGTGGAGTACGTCAAGTCCACGTATCGCGGAGACCGCTTCAAAATGATCAACCGTTTGACTCACCCAGGGAAGAATGTTGGAAGAGGAAACTAATGCGCAGAACAGCACTGGTATTGATTGCCCGAAGCATTGAGATAAGGAGAGAAGTCATGCCGCGAAACCTGCTCATCCTGATTGCCGGCGCAATCGTCGGCTTGTCGCTAAACGTCTCTGCGTGGGGTCAGGCGACCACCTCGCTGCATGGAACCATCACTGACCCTTCGGGCGCGGCGATTCAACAAGCTCAGGTAATTCTGACTAACGCGGCCACTGACTTTGCTCGTCGGACCACGACCACCGCCAGGGGCGACTACGAATTTGTCTCGGTCCTGCCCGGGACCTACAAGTTGACGGTCGAGGCAACAGGTTTTCGCACTTATGTGCAGACGGATCTGCAACTGCAAGTGGATCTGCCCTCCACAGCCGACGTCCACTTGAAGCTGGGCTCGTCGTCCGAGACGGTGGAGGTCAGAAGCGAAGCGCCACCTCTCAATACGACCGACCCCAGCCTCGGAACCGATCTCGGAACGACTGAGATCGAGAACCTGCCGATGGAAGCCGAGCAACTGCCTCTGCTGCTCAGCCTGCAGGCCGGCGTCGTCTACAACGGCCAAAACATCCTGACTGATAGTTACGACACGCGCGCCGGCTCGGTAAACGGCGAACATAGCGATCAGAACAACATCACGCTGGATGGCGTGAGCGTCAACGATGAATTCGCGGGCTACGCTTTTCAAGGCGTTTTGCCATCGACGCCATATTCCGTGGAGGAATTTCGCGTAACCACCTCCAACTACGGCACGACCGAGGGACGATCCGCCGGAGCGCAGATTGCCATGGTCACCAAGGGCGGCACTAACAAATTTCACGGCACACTGTATGAGTACAACCGCAATACCATAGGCGAGGCCAACGATTACTTCCTGAAATTATCCCAACTGGAAGCCAGCCAGCCTTCGAACGTGCCCCAACATCTCGTGAGGAACCTCTTTGGCGGAGCCTTCGGCGGCCCGATCATAAAGGACCGTCTATTCTTCTTCTTCAATTATCAGGGCGAACGGCAGTCGTACCAGGAGAGCATCCTGCAAAGCGTTCCGACCACATCGATGGATGATGGGGTGCTCGAGTACGAGTGCACGCCGCTTGCGAACGGTAACCCTAATACAACGCTGTGCCCCGGAATGAACGTCACGGGCGAGAGCGGCGCCAGCTATGCGGTTCCAGCCGGATACTACGGGCTGACTCCCGCCAATCTCACGTCGATGGATCCCCTCGGTATTGGGCCGAGCCAGGTGGCGACGAACTATTTCAAGACTTATCCCGCGCCCAACGACTTTACAACAGGGAACTTGGTCAACTTCGCGGGATACCGCTTTGCTGGCCGGCAGTTGATATCGGAGAACTGGTACATCGGCCGCCTGGACTACAAACTCACCGCCAACGGCAACCACACTTTGTTCCTGCGCGGCGCGTCCCGCAATGACCCCAGCACGAACCCGCCGTTTCTTCCCGGCACGCCGCCGACCTCCAGCACAATTGACGTCAGCAAAGGGTTTGTCGGCGGCTACACCGCCGCTTTCGGGCCTCGCCTGGTTAACAATCTGCACTATGGACTTACTCACCAGAGCGTCGCGAGTGTTGGCGATACCAACCAGCCGTGGGTCGAGTTTTACCAGGCATTCAACCAGCCGATCGTTTATTCAACTTCGTTTACCGCGCCGGTGCACAACCTGGCCGACACGCTCACCTGGCAGAAGGGATCGCACAACTTACAGTTCGGCGCCAACATCCTGTTCATTCGCCGTAGCACCGACAATCAGACTAGCTCTTTCAGCTCCGCTCTGGCTAACCCAGATTGGCTGCTGTACAACGGCTTTGCCGGCGCGCCCAGCCCTCTCAATCCCACCTACGGCTGCCCCGCCGGCCCCTGCTTCCCTGCCGCTGGCGTTGCAACGGACTACAACACTGCAATGGTGGACCTGATGGGCATGGTCACCCAGGCTTTTTCTCAATACAACTACAAAATCAACAGCACTACCACAGCTACTCCGCTGGCTCAGGGAGCGCCGATTCAGCGCCATTGGGCAACCGACACCTATAGCATTTTCTTCCAGGACACCTGGCGGGTGCGCCCCAACGTTTCGCTCACCTACGGTCTGAACTATCAACTGATGACGCCTATCACCGAAACCAACGGGCAGGAAGTGACGCCTTCGATAAACATGGGAAACTGGTTCAACTTGCGAGCTCTCCACGGACGCGAAGGCATTCCCTCCAACCAGGATCCACTCGTCGAGTTCCAACCGGCCGGGTCGGTTTATGGAAGTCCGGGTTTGTATTCTGCACAGACCAAGAACTTCGCTCCGCGGTTTGGGCTGGCCTGGACGCCGCGCCCCAGTTCGGGATGGCTCAAGGGACTCCTGGGCGAGGATAAGACCGTGGTTCGACTTGGCGCGGGCGTGTACTTTGACAATTTCGGACCCGCGCTGGCTCTGAGCTATGACGGAAGCGGCACGTATGGTCTTTCGTCGTCGCTCGATAACCAGGGTGCGGTATTGACAGCTTCCACAGCCCCTCGACTTACCAACATCAACACGATCCCGGCCAGCCTGGTACAGCCGGCCCCGCCCGCAACCTTCCCGGCCGGCTTTGCGCCTGGCTCGGAGTACATCGGGAATGGCATCGATCAATCCCTCAAAACTCCTTATTCGTACGCGCTGGATCTCTCGCTCCAGCGGCAACTGCCGGGACGTATGACTCTGGACATTGCATACGTGGGGCACTTCGCTCACCGCGTGCTCGGCCTTTCGGATGTCGCGGAACCGCTGGATCTGGTGGATCCGAAATCCGGGATTGACTACTTTTCGGCAGCCAAGCAGCTGTCGACGCTCTGGCGCAACAATGTTCCTGAAAGCAGCATCAATGCTTCCACTGTCGGGCCTACAGCGCAATACTGGCAGAATATGTTGACGCCAAATCCCGCCGGCTACCCTCTTATCTGCTCAACCGGTGCGACTACCCCGAGCCTGCTGACCGCGGTGTTTGACCTCTTCGGCCCCGGCTGCGGCAATCTCTACAATGAATCCTCCGGGCTCTATTACATGGACGTGCTTGGCCTCGTGACCACCCCCATAACGGGGCTGAACAGCTTTTTCAACAGCCAGTACTCGTCACTATGGGATTGGCGTTCGATCGGCTACTCGAACTACAACGCCCTGCAAGTCGGTCTGCATAAGCAGATGTCGCACGGCGTTCTGTTCGGATTTAACTATACCTACAGCAAGTCTGAGGATATTGCGTCGGAGGCGGAGCGCGGCGTCCAGTATCTTACCGACAGCATCATCAACTCATGGGCTCCCAGCCAGATGTACGGACCGAGCGATTACGATCTGCGGCATCAAATCAACGCCTACTGGGTTGCGCAACTGCCTTTTGGCAGGGGGCGCGACTTCGCCGGCAATGTTAACAAGGGGCTCGACGCTGTCATCGGCGGCTGGCAGTTGGGTGGAACCGCCCGTTGGACCTCGGGATTCCCCTTCAGCGCGTATATGAGCGGCCTCGATTTTCCCACCAACTGGGCTGAAATGGGGTGGGCAGATGTGACCGGTTCACCCATCCCGACGGGCACGACGATCACCAACGGACAGCCCAATGTATTCAAGAACGCCACCGTAGCGGACGCCGGCTTCACTTATGCCTTTCCCGGCGAAAGTGGCGTCCGTAATAACATTCGCGGCGATGGCATGTTCGCCCTGGATATGAACCTGTCCAAGAGCTGGAAGATTCCGCGCACCGAACAACAGACAGTCCAGTTGCGCTGGAGCGTTTTCAATGTGACCAATTCGGCTCGCTTCGACATTTACTCGATGCAGGACGAGGTGACTTCATCGAGCACGTTCGGAAATTACAGCCAAACGCTGACTTCACCGCGCGAGATGGAACTGGCTTTGATTTATAGGTTCTGATCTTTATGAGCTCTGATCATCGCCGAATTCTGGTGCGGCCTGGCAAATCGCTTGCCAGGCCGCCTTTCCCTTGCATTGCTGCCCATTTGGCGGCGAAGCATTGCGAAATACGGACGTGTACGATCGACTGCTCCCCTATTGCTCCCTCAGCGTCGGATGAGTGAAATTGAAGACGACGGTTTAAGCTGAGACCAACGGTTCTTTTCCTCACAGTTTCGAGTGCGTTTCAATACTTAATTCGCGACTACAATTGCGGATGACCATGATCAACACGCTACGTATCATCGCAAGAACGGCTGTCTTACTCTTCTGTGTCAGTGTTGCCCTTCACTCGTTTGGCCAGTCACGGGTTGTCCAAGCTCAAGTTCACTCACCCGGTTTGCAGCACAATCTTTTCGGGGATTCCGCCGATCAAACTGTCGGAATCTATCTACCGGCTGCCTACGCTGCTGAGCCGCAACGGCGCTTTGCTGTCATTTACTTTCTACATGGCTATACCGATACGCCGGCGATGAAGGTTGCTGAAATCATTCAGCAGATGGTGGATAAGCAAATTGCAGCACACGCAATTGAACCGATGATCGTTGTTGCGCCTAATGGGTTGAACAAGTTGCTTGGAAGCTTCTACACGAATTCATCGGCCACTGGAGATTGGGAAGACTATGTGGTCCGGGACGTCGTCGCGTATGTCGATTCTCACTACCGCACTCTCGCCTCTCCCGACTCTCGCGGAATCGGAGGTCACTCCATGGGTGGCTACGGCTCCCTCATGCTTTCCTTCAAGCACCCAGATGTTTTCGGGTATGTGTATGCAATGAGTCCGTGTTGCACTATTTTGGCAGGTGACCTGGCGCTGGGCAGTGCGGTTTGGGAACAAGCCCAAAAAGTGAAGTCGGCGTCGGAACTACTTGGCATGACCGAACATGGTGAACTGTTAGGTGCGGCCATGCTCGCGGCGGAAGCGGCTTTTACTCCAGATCCCCAGAAACCATTCCCTTTCGCTGATTCGCCAGTTCGGAAAGAAGGCAATCATTGGGTTCCTGACCCGGAAGTTTTCCCGGAATTCCAATCTCACATCGTAGTGAACGCCGTTCCCGGCCTGCTGCCAAGAATTTATAAGCTGAAGGGCATCTACATCGATTACGGTGCGCAGGACGAGTACACGCACATTCCAATAGGAGCGCAGGCCTTGTCCGCCGAATTGTCGACAGCAGGAATTCCACATGTGCTCGACGTTTACGAGGGGACTCATTCCACCAGAGTGCATTCGCAATTCGAGACAAAACTGTTGCCCTGGTTTTCGACACACTTGAAGCAATAGATCGAATCGTGCATGAGCGTGTAACAGATTACTGTCCTGACCCCGGCCTTTTGCCCATGCCCGGATACACCACCGTCATCTGTCTGCGCTAGGAAGTTCGGCATACTCTTTCCGAATGGACTCCCCTCAACAGTTAGAACGGCTCAGCATACGCTACCCTCTTAACCTGCCTGTTTCGCTCACGCTGGCTCACAAGAAATTATCCGCCCGTTCGGAGAACATCAGTCTTGGAGGTATTTTGCTCTCTAGCGCTTTTCCGATTCCCGAGGGTTCCACGGTAGAGGTGACGATCGGAGTTGCGCAACTGCCCCAGGCTAGCGAGCAGCTAAGCGCTCGCGGGAAGGTGGTTCGAGTGCAGCCGAAAACGACTGGTGATTTCGCGGTTGCTATAGCTTTCGAGCGTCCTTGCGAGTTTAGTCTTCAAGGTCAAAGCTCGGGCGCCGCCCACCACATGGAGGGAGATCGCTTCTTCCAAAGGGGAAATGGAGTTGGAACCCGCCGAGGGCCGCACCTCGCCTCGGCGTGTTGGCATATGGAGACCTAGTCTAGCCCTTCTGCTAAAAACGGTCCTCGCTGAGTCTTATAGCTGGTGAAAACCTGTTCGAGCGACAGGCGGCGTCAACGTCGCCACTATTTTCACCGGGAAGCTACGGATTGGGTTAGTTCGAGGCGCCACGCGAAGTGGCGCCTCGAATTTCAATAAGTTAGAAGCGAACGCGGGCGCCGACCTCGATCTGCCGGTTGCCTCCTGG